>ERZ772883.51-NODE-51-length-130110-cov-17.535343_pt1 | contig 130110 bp, 145 predicted proteins | sample MGYA00580575_ERZ772883 | MGnify/ENA primary metagenome ERZ772883 (study PRJEB29015, sample SAMEA2737666) | human gut metagenome | biome: human gut; feature: human-associated habitat; material: faeces | place: China | collected 2012 ... | reverse complement strand
TCAAAGGAATTGACGGGCACCCGCACAAGCGGTGGAGCATGCTGTTTAATTCGAAAATACGCGAAGAACCTTACCTAGATTTGACATCCTCGGCGAAGCTATAGAAATATAGTGGAGGTTACCCGAGAGACAGGTGGTGCATGGTTGTCGTCAGCTCGTGTCGTGAGATGTTTGGTTAAGTCCAATAACGAGCGCAACCCTCTTCCTAAGTTGCTAACATTAAGTTGAGAACTCTTAGGATACTGCCAGTGCAAACTGGAGGAAGGTGGGGATGAGGTCAAATCATCATGCCCCTTACATCTAGGGCTACAGGCGTGCTACAATGGCCGATACAAAGAGTTGCAACACAGTGATGTGAAGCTAATCTCGAAAGTCGGTCCCAGTCCGGATTGGAGTCTGCAACTCGACTCCATGAAGTTGGAATCGCTAGTAATCCCGAATCAGAATGTCGGGGTGAATACGTTCCCGGGTGTTGTACACACCGCCCGTCACGCCATGGGAGTCTGTAATGCTTGAAGTCGGTAACCAAACCCGTAAGGGATGGGGCCGCCGAGGGTAGGACAGGTGACTGGGGTGAAGTCGTAACAAGGTATCCCTACGAGAACGTGGGGATGGATCACCTCCTTTCTATGGAGAAATTAGAAAACGTAGAAAAGAAGAACCTTATGAAATCTTGGGGGATAGCGCTAAAGAAGCGAAAAGATTTCACATAGAAGGCTTAGAATTGACATTTTACTTGGTTTTGAGAGAAGATTCTCTCAGATTTTGTTCTTTGAAAACTAGATAATATAAAGAGTAGCAATATATTTCCTAATATATTGCATTAAGATCTCAAAAACTCATCAAAATAGGAAAAGAAAGTGGTTAAATTAATAAGGGCGTATGGTGGATGCCTAGGCATTAGAAGACGAAGAAGGACGCGACAAACAGCGAAATTGCCTCGGGGAGTTGTAAGTAAACATTGATCCGGGGGTATCCGAATGAGGAAACTTACCAAGAAAGGTATCCTAAAATGAATACATAGTTTTAGTGAAGGAAACCCTGTGAACTGAAACATCTTAGTAACAGGAGGAAAAGAAAGAAAAATCGATTGCCTTAGTAGTGGCGAGCGAAACGGCAATAGCCCAAACCAATCTACGGATTGGGGTAGTAGGACACTTCGAAACGAGAATAAGAGCTAAAGATAGCTAAATGATTTGGGAAAGTCAGTCAAAGAAGGTGAAAACCCTGTAGGCGAAATCTGAAGCACTCAGAAGTGAATCCTGAGTACGGCGGGACACGAGAAATCCTGTCGGAATCAACGGGGACCATCCCGTAAGGCTAAATACTCTCTAATGACCGATAGTGAACAAGTACCGTGAGGGAAAGGTGAAAAGAACCCCGGGAGGGGAGTGAAATAGAGAATCTGAAACCATATGCTTACAAAAAGTTCGAGCCCGTTAAAGGGTGAGAGCGTGCCTTTTGCAGAATGAGCCGGCGAGTTATGGTATTGTGCAAGGTTAAGTAGAAAATACGGAGCCGAAGCGAAAGCGAGTCTTAAAAGGGCGAAAAAGTACAATGCTGTAGACCCGAAACTGAGTGATCTAGCCATGAGCAGGTTGAAGTGTAGGTAACACTACATGGAGGACCGAACCAGGGTACTATGTAACGTGCTTGGATGACTTGTGGTTAGCGGTGAAATTCCAATCGAACTCAGAGATAGCTGGTTCTCCCCGAAATAGGTTTAGGCCTAGCCTTGAAGAATTTCCTCTGGAGGTAGAGCACTGAATGTGGAATGGCCGCGTCTAGCGGTACTGACTGCAATCAACCTCCGAATGCCAGAGTAGTTAGCTTCAGGAGTCAGTTTATGGGTGATAACGTCCATATGCGAGAGAAAAACAATTCAGACCACCAGTTAAGGTCCCAAAATATATGTTAAGTGGGAAAGGATGTGGAGTTGCACGAACAGCTAGGAGGTTGGCTCAGAAGCAGCCATCCTTTAAAGAGTGCGTAATAGCTCACTAGTCGAGTGGCTCTGCGCCGAAAATGTACCGGGGCTAAACATATTACCGAAACTGTGGATTTATGCGATAGCATAAGTGGTAGGGGAGCGTTCTAAGGGCGACGAAGATAGATCGAGAGGACTATTGGAGCGCTTAGAAGTGAGAATGCCGGTGTGAGTAACGTAAGGTAGGTGAGAATCCTACCCACTGATTGACCAAGGATTCCAGGGTCAAGTTCGTCTACCCTGGGTAAGTCAGGACCTAAGGCGAGGCTGAGAAGCGTAGTCGATGGACAACAGGTTTATATTCCTGTACTATTTATAGGACTGAAGGAGTGACAAAGGAAGCTAGTAAGAGCCATTTAATGGATTATGGTCTAAGCACAAAGACTGATACATAGGAAAATCCGTGATATCGAACGGTTGAAGTGTGATGGCGAAGCAGTCTACGGACAGCGAAGTCTTATGAGGCTAAACTTTTTAAAAAAGCTTCTAAAGAAATGCTATAAATACCTGTACTAAGAACCAACGCAGGTGGTCAAGGAGAGAATCCTAAGGTGAGCGAGAGAACTATGGTTAAGGAACTCGGCACAATGATCCCGTAACTTCGGAATAAGGGAAGGTCTTGAAAAAGACCCGCAGTGAATAGGCCCAAGCGACTGTTTACCAAAAACACAGGTTTCTGCAAAAGCGTAAGCTGAAGTATAGGAGCTGACGCCTGCCCAGTGCTGGAAGGTTAAGATGATTTGTAAGATGGACGAAAGTCGATAACATCGAAGCAATGAATTGAAGCCCCAGTGAACGGCGGCGATAACTATAATCGTCCAAAGGTAGCGAAATTCCTTGTCAGGTAAGTTCTGACCCGCACGAAAGGCGTAACGATTTGGGCACTGTCTCAACCATAGACTCGGTGAAATCTTAATACCTGTGAAAATGCAGGTTACCAGCGACAGGACGGAAAGACCCCATGGAGCTTTACTGTAGCTTGATATTGAAATCAGGTAGTTAATGTAGAGGATAGGTGGTAGACAATGAAGTTAAGACGCTAGTCTTAATGGAGTCGACCTTGGAATACCACCCTTTGACTATTTGATTTCTAACTTGCACCCGTAATCCGGGTGGAGGACAGTGTCTGGTGGGCAGTTTGACTGGGGCGGTCGCCTCCTAAAGAATAACGGAGGCGCTCAAAGGTTCCCTCAGATTGGTCGGAAATCAATCAAAGAGTGTATTGGTATAAGGGAGCTTGACTGCGAGACCAACAAGTCGAGCAGGTGCGAAAGCAGGACAAAGTGATCAGGCGGTAGAAAATGGAATTGCCGTCGCTTAACGGATAAAAGTTACCCTGGGGATAACAGGCTGATACCACCCAATAGTTCACATAGACGGTGGTGATTGGCACCTCGATGTCGGCTCGTCACATCCTGGAGGTGGATTCGCTTCCAAGGGTTGGGCTGTTCGCCCATTAAAGTGGCACGCGAGCTGGGTTCAGAACGTCGTGAGACAGTTCGGTCCCTATCCGTCGTTGGCGTAGGAAAATTGAGGAGAGCTGTTCCTAGTACGAGAGGACCGGAATGGACATACCTCTGGTGTATCTGTTGTAACGCCAGTTGCAGCGCAGAGTAGCTATGTATGGACGGGATAACCGCTGAAAGCATCTAAGCGGGAAGCCTCCTCCAAGATGAATTTTCCCATTCTTCGTGAAGTAAGATTCCTTGTAGACTACGAGGTTGATAGGCTGGAGATGGAAGCATAGTGATATGTTGAGTTGACCAGTACTAATAAATCGAGGATTTAACTCAAATTATTTTGATGAAGAGATTCGAATTTATATTATCGAGTTTTTAAAGGACAAAATCCTTTATTGGTGACGATAGCTCAGGTGGTACACCTCTTCCCATACCGAACAGAGAAGTTAAGCCCTGATACGCTGAAAATAGTGTTATGCTAAGATATGGAGTTGCCAATAATTTTTTTTTGCTTTAAATTATTAATTTTATATATATTATATCTTGTTTATATTGTTTTTTTTATTTATAATTGATATGGAAGGTGAAAAATATGAATATTTATAAATATACTTCTCGTAATGAGAATGATACTGTTGCTTTAGCTCAAAATATTGAATCTGAAAAATTTCCTAATATGGTTATTTGCTTAGATGGAGAACTTGGTAGTGGAAAAACAGTTTTTGTTAAAGGTTTTGCACATGCATTAGGAATTGAGGATAATATTACTAGTCCAACATTTAATATTATAAAGGAATATAACTCTGGAGAGTTACCACTTTATCATATGGATGTATATAGATTGGATAAAGATTCTAATGATATTGGAATTGAGGATTATTTTAGTAAAGGTGGAGTTACATTAATTGAATGGTCAGATATTATTACTGATATATTACCCGATGAAAGATTACAAATAAATATTAAAGTTATTTCTGAGAACGGTAGAGTATTTGAATTAATTCCTTATGGTGAAAAATATGAAGAGTTATGTAACTTTGTTTTATAGGTAGATTATGTATACTTTATTTATAGATACACACCTTTATGATATTAATGTTGTTTTGTATAAGGATGGAAATGTTTATTTGCATAAGAGCATTGATAAAAGCATGAATAATAATTCATTATTAGTGCCGACTATTATGAAATGTATTACTAACATCAAACTTAATGAAATTATTGTTGTAAATGGACCAGGATCTTTTACCGGTGTAAGGACAGGTGTAACGGTTGCAAAAACATTAAGTTATTTATTAAATGTTTCTATTAAAACAGTTTCTTATCTTGATATTATGGATTTTTCTTTAGATAGTTCCGAAAATCTAGTAGGTTTTTACGATAATAGTGGTATTTTTGTTGGAAAATATTTAAATCATAGGTTAATTGGAAAATATGAATACATTAAAAAAAAGGAGTTAAATTCAAATGAGTTTTCTAATTTGAAAACAGATGTTATTATTGATTACTCTAAAATTTATAATTTAATTTCTAAGCTTCCAAAAATTGACCCTAAACAAGTTAATCCAATTTATGTAAAAAAAATAAGTGTTGAATATGATTAGAGAATTAAAAAATACTGATATCGAACAGTTAACTAAATTACTAATAAATTATGATAAAAACATTGAAAATCACTTTAACTTTAGTTATTATTTATCTAATGATATATATAGTCAGTACGTTTATGTAATTAATGATAAAATTGTTGGTTATGTTTTAATAACAGTTATTGATACTTTAGTGGAAATTCATTTATTGTATGTTGATAATTTGTTTAGAAATCAAAAATTTGGTACAAAATTAATGGAATATATAATTAATAAATACTCTAATTATAGATTTTTATTGGAGGTGTCAATTAATAATTATATAGCAATTAAACTATATGAAAATATGAATTTTAAAATAATTAATATAAGAAAAAAATATTATAATGATATTGATGCTTATGTTATGGAGAGGAATTAATATGAATGATGTCTACATTTTAGCAGTTGAGTCAAGTTGTGACGATACAAGTATTGCAATTGTAAAAAATGGTAAAGAATGTATTGCAATGAGTATATCTTCACAAATAGACGTTCATAATAAATTTGGAGGTGTTGTACCTGAAATAGCTTCGAGAATGCATTGTGAGAACATTTTATATGTTTTAGAAGATTGTTTATCTCAAACTAATTTAAAAATTGAGGATATGGATGCTATAGCAGTAACATATAAACCAGGATTACTTGGTTCTTTACTTGTTGGATTAGAATTTGCCAAAACTGTTGCTGCGGTATACAATAAACCTCTTATAGGTGTTAACCATTTAATTGGTCATATTTATGCAAATAATATCGAAGATAATTTAGAATTTCCTTTACTTGCGCTTGTTGTAAGTGGTGGACATACTGAACTTTCTATAATGCATAATAATTATGAGTTTGAACTTCTTGGAACAACGCTTGATGATGCAATAGGTGAAAGTTTTGATAAAGTTGCAAGAGTTTTGGGTTTTCCTTACCCTGGTGGCCCAAGTATTGAAAAAGCTGCCTTACTTGGGGAAAATACTTATAATTTAACAAAGCCTGTAAATGATGAGACATATAATTTTAGTTACAGTGGGTTAAAAAGTCAGGTTTTAAATATAATTAATAATGCAAAAATGAAAAAAATTGAGATAAATAAAAATGATTTATCTTGTTCTTTTCAAACTATAGCTGTTGATGAGATTGTTCGTAAGGTAGAACTAGCTTTAAAAAAGACAAGTATTAATAGACTTGCTTTAGCTGGTGGAGTATCTGCGAATAAATATTTACATAACGAACTTCAGAAATTATGTGATAAATTTAATGTCAAACTATATAATCCTAGAATGATTTATTGTACTGATAATGCCGCGATGATTGGTGCTGCAGCATATCCATTGTTTTTAAAAAAGAATTTTAAAGATTTAACTTTGGATGCATCAAGTAGTGCTGATTTAATATCTTAATTTAGTATAATAACTCCAATATTTAAATACAGCGCTACTAAAAGCCAAACAAGATACGGAAACTGCAAGAATGCTGCAGTTTTATTCTCTTTATATAATTCAATAATGAATTTTATTGTTGATAAAATTATTAAAACTAGTTCTATGGCACTAATAATATACATTTTCAATTTAAAGAATATAAATGTCCAACTATAATTTAAAATTAAATTTATAATGGCTGATGAAGTAATTTTTTTATTTTCATAATCTTTATTTGCTAAATAAAATGATATCCCAAATAATAAATATAGTATGCTCCAAACAATTGGAAATACTATCTTCGGAGGACTAAATATAGGCTTATTAATTATATTATAGTTTTTTAAATTAGCAAGTAGAGATGATAAAAATCCTCCAATTAAAGGTGCAATAACAATAATAATATTTTTAATTACTTTTTTCATATTATTAGTATATATTTAATATCTGATTTCTATGTATTTTATAGTGAAATTTTACCATAAATATGTTTACTATGCATAAAATATATGATAAAATTAATTTACTTGGGGTAGATTGGTTTCGACATATGTTAATAGATATGATTGCAAGTAGTTGGCAAACTATAAATGCACAAAAAAATAAATGACGAAACTTCTTATAGTTTCACTCCTGCATTTGCCTAATTAGAGGTTTGGGAGTACTCACTTACTTTCTTGCTTATTGAAAGTAAAATGGGTTCATATTAATAAGCTATATTTATTATATTTTTTGAGTATAGTAAATGAATATTAATCAAAATTACTATTTATGAGGTTCGTTTTAGCCATATAGATAGGAAATTTAAATAGAACTAAACTTGTAGATATTGTATAATATGGCATATTGGACAGGAGTTCAATTCTCCTCTACTCCACCAAATAGTAAATTATAGCCCGTATTTACGGGTTTTTTTATTGATTTGCTATTTTTAATTCTCCATTTTGAAAAATTTATTTGTCAAATATATGGACAAACCAAAATAAATTTGCTATACTACTTGCGAGTAAAGAAATTACTCCTTGCTTTTTATGTCATTAAAAAGCCGAGTAGACCATAAGGAGGTGTAAAAAGATGAATAAGTACGAAATAATGTTTATCGTTAAAAACACTATTGAAGATGACAAAGTAAAAAAAGTTGCAGATAGTTTAAAAGGTTTAATAACTAACGATAAAGGTAGTATCATCGAGTTTAAGGAAATGGGCAAAAGAAAACTTGCTTATCCAATTAAAAAAGAGTTAACAGGAACATATTATGTTATGACTGTTGAAGCAAAACACGATACTATTAAAGAATTTGAACGTAAAGTTCGTATTAATGAAAATGTTTTAAGACATTTAATTATTAACAAAGGAGAATAAGATGAATAAAGTTATATTATGCGGTAGATTTACAAGAGATCCTGAGTCAAGAATGACTTCAGCTTCAATGGAAGTATCAAGATTTTCATTAGCTTGCCCTAGTGATTTTGTAAACAAAGAGGGTCAAAGAGAGACTGAATTTATAAATTGTGTTGCTTTTGGAAGAACAGCACAAACATTAAATAAATATTGCACAAAAGGAAGTATGATTTTAGCACAGGGTCGTATAAGAAACAGTAGTTATGACGCACAAGATGGAACTAAAAGATATACTACTGATGTAGTTATTGACAATTTTGAATTTGTAAGTGGTTCAAATAGAAATACAAGTCCAAATGCTAACCCTGCACCTAGTTATAATAGTGCTCCAGCAAATAATTACTCTGCACCATCATTTAATACAAATATGCAAACTACCGATATATCTGAAGATCCTTATAAAGAATTTAGTGATGAAACTAATATAAGTAGTGATGAATTTCCATTTTAAGAAGGAGGAATAAGGTATGGCAGAATTTTATCATAAGAAAAAAAGAATATGCCAAATGTGTGCTGGTAAATCAGTTGACTTTAAAGATGTAATGATTATTAATAAATATATCAATGAAAAAGGTAAAATATTACCTCGTAGAATGACTGGCGCATGTGCAAAACATCAAAGACATATTGCTGAACAAGTTAAATATGCTCGTTTAATGGCATTAATACCATTTGTTAAATAATAACAAATGGTTTTTTTAATGAAGTTTTTATGTTATAATAAGTTATATTATTTAAGGAGGATTTTAAATGAAAGTTATACTTTTAAAGGATGTAAAATCTCAAGGAAGAAAAGATGATATTATAAATGTATCAGATGGATATGCTAATAACTATTTGATAAAAAATAAGCTCGCTGTTGCATACACTGATACTAGTAAAAAGATTTTAGATAAGCAAATTCAAATTAGAAATGATGAAGAAGCAAAAATAGTGGCTAATTTAACTGAAATCAAAAATAAATTAAATGACAAAATTATTGAGTTTAAAGTAAAAACTGGAAAAGATGACAGAGTTTTTGGTACAGTTTCCTCAAAACAAATAAGTGATAAAATAAATGAACTTGGCTATGATATTGATAAAAAATGTATATTAATAGATACACCTTTATCTAGCTTAGGAACATATAAAGTTAAAATAAAATTACATAAAATAGTTGAATTTAATATAAATATTAAGTTAATTAAATAGGAAAGGAAAGTTATGGCACAATCATTACCATTCAATTCCGAAGCGGAAATGTCCGTTCTTGGAATTTCATTTATTTCAAAAGATCAAGTTGATAAAATTTGTGAAAGTGTTAATGAAGATATGTTTTTTGATGAAAGAAACAAAACGCTTTTTTGTGCTATAAAAAGTTTACACGATAAAAAGATACCAATAGATATTACTACAATAAGTACTGAACTTGATAAAACAAAAAAATCATCAATTGTTAATATCAATTATATAATGGATGTAATAGATAGTGTTGTAACAAGTGCAAATCTTGATTATTATATTCAAATTTTACAAGATTATAATGTAAGAAGAGGACTTATTACCTCTGCAACTCAAATTGTTGAAAATGCATATAATGAAGAAGATATTTCTAGACTTCAGGATAATGCTGAAAAAACAATTTTATTAGCGGTAAGAAATCGTAGCGTTTCAGAACTTTTACCAATTACTGAAGTTTTAAGAAGTGCTCATGATAAACTTGAGGAGCTTGCTAAAAATAAAAAATTAATTACTGGTTTAGAAACAGGATTTTATGACTTTGATAGACTTACAACTGGATTTCAAGGTGGTGAAATGATAATTTTAGCGGCTAGACCAGGTATGGGAAAAACTGCATTAGCACTTAATATGGCATCTTATGCTGGTAGAACAACTAAAAAAGCTGTAGCAATATTTAACTTGGAAATGCCTGCGGAAATGTTAGTAAATAGAATGATTTCCTCAGTTGGAAGAATAGATTCATATAAATTACAAACAGGAAATATGCATGATAAGGATTGGCAAAGGTATAATGAAGCAATGAGTCAACTTGGACAAACTAGTATTTATATCGAAGCAGATGCTGGTACTACAATATCTGAAATTAGAGCAAAATGCAGAAGACTTGCTAGTAGTGAACAAGGACTTGGACTTGTAATAATAGACTATCTTCAGCTAATTAATAGTGGTTCTAAAAAAGTAGAATCAAGACAGGTTGAAGTATCAGATATTTCAAGATCCTTAAAAACAATGGCATTAGAGTTAGATGTTCCAGTAATTGCTTTATCACAGTTATCAAGAACTGCTGAAAAAAGGGAAAGTAATGTACCAATGCTAGCGGATCTTCGTGAGTCAGGTTCACTTGAACAAGATGCAGATATGGTTCTATTTATTAATAGAAAAGATTATTATGATAAATCTAAAGATCAAAATAATACAATCGTTCCAGCAGAACTTATTATTGCCAAACATCGTAAAGGTAGTTTAGGAACTATTGATTTACAATTTGAATTAAATTATGGTTTATTTAAAAGTGTTTTAAAGGAACAGGGTGAATAATGAAATTAAATGATATAATAAAGTCTGCTTTTTTTACATTAATTATAAGTATTTTATGTTTTGTTGGCTTTTTCTTTGATAAAAAGGATTCTTTAGATGCCAAAAAAATATATGAAGTATTTATTGATGGTAAAAGCGTTGGATATTTAAAAAATGATGAAAAGTTATATGATATAATCAATAGTAAACAACAAGAAATTAAAAAGAAATATAATGTTACTACTGTTTATCCTCCAGAAAATTTTAAAATTATTAAAACATCGTCTTATGATATAGTCTTGTCTACTCCAGAACAAATATATAATAAAATGGCAGATATTGGTTCATTTACAATCGAAGGGTATATTGCAACTTATAAAAAAGATGAAAAGCAAATTACTATCAATGTTCTTGATAAAAAAGTATTTGATAGTGCTATCCATAATTTTGTGCTTGCGTTTATTGCTGAAGAAGAATATACAAATTACATGAATAATACTCAAAAAGAAATTGAAACTACAGGAAAAGTAATTAAAAATATGTATTTTGACGAAATTATAAATATAAAAAAAGGTTACATTTCAGTAAATGATACTATTTTTGAAGATGAATCATCATTAACCCAATATTTATTATTTGGGCCGAATAATAAGATAGAAAAATACGTCGTAAAAGAAGGAGATACAATAGACTCTATTTCAGAGGCAAATAAACTTAACTATAAAGAATTTTTGGTTGCTAATCCTAAGTATAGTTCAAGAGATAGCCTCCTTACTATTGGAGATAGTGTTAATATTACTCTAATCAATCCAATGTTAACGTTTGTCTATGATGTTAATGAAATTTTGGATACTGAAATACCATATGAAAAAAAAGTAGAATATGATTCTAGTAAAGCTTCGGATTTTAATGAAATTACTACCGCAGGTGTAACCGGAATAACTAGAATTGATGAAAATTATACTGTTAAAAATGGTCAAACACAAGGTGGTGTTGAAATCGTAAGCAGTGTTAAAATTAAAGAAAAAGTTGATCAAGTCACCACTAAAGGAGGGTATAGATATTCTGGTGGATGGACTTCTGGTTCATATATTGATACGGGTACTACTTGGGGCTGGCCTACAAACCAACCATCTGTTATAACAAGTGGTTATGAGTGGCGATGGGGAGCATTCCACGATGGAATAGATATTTCAGGTACAGGTTGTGGTTCACCAATATATGCTGCTTTAGATGGTGAAGTAGTTTCTTCTCAGTTTGGTGGTATGGTTGGTCCTGCATCTGGTTATAATGTTGTTATCCGTCATAGTAATGGTTACTATTCAGTTTATGCACATATGATTGCAAATAGTATGACTGTTAAAGTTGGTGACAAAGTTACTCGTGGACAAGTTATAGGGCAAATGGGAAATACCGGTGTATCTTATGGATGCCATTGCCATTTGGGAATATTTTATGGTCAACCATATTCAGGTGGATATTCAATTAATCCATTAAGTGTGTACAGATGATTAAAGTTTGTACTTTAGCAAGTTCTTCAGCTGGAAATTCAACTTATGTTGAAACAAGTCATTATAAAATTTTAATAGATTTAGGAAGAACAAAAAAATATTTGAGCGAAAAACTTTCTGAAATCGGAGTGGATTATAAAGATATTGATTATGTATTTTTAACTCATACTCACGATGACCATACAAAAAGTTTACATACATTCTTCAAAGGAACAAAAGCAACACTTGTTATTACAAATAATATGTTACTTGAATTAAACGATATATCTGATATTGAAAACATAATCATATATGAAGATAATCCAAATATTGTAGATTTAGACATTAAATCTTTTGTAATGAGCCATGATGTTGCAGATATTCGTAGTTTTGTAATAACTGATGAAGGGTCATCCCTTGTTTATATTACTGATACAGGTTATATAAATTCAAAATATTTTAAATCTTTTAAAGGGAAAACGGCATATTATATTGAAAGCAATCATGATATAGAAATGCTTAGACATGGTCCTTATCCAAGATGGCTTCAGGATAGGGTACTATCTGATGTTGGACATTTATCTAATAAATTTACTGGTATTTATTTATCAAAATTAATTACAGAAAACACAAAAAATATTGTACTACTACATTTAAGTGAAAAAAATAATACTGAAGAACTTGCTCTTGAAACAGTTGAGGAATACATTGATCCTACAAAAGTAAAAATACAGTGTGCTAATAAAAATGATATAGGAAGTGTAATAACAATATGATAAAGATTATTTGTTTTGGTAAATTAAAGGAAAATTATTTAGTAAATGCTGTTAATGATTATTATGAAAGAGTTAATAAATATCATAAAATATCTATATTAGAATTAAAAGATTCAGAAAATATTATTGATGAAGAAAAAGAACTTTTAAAAATTATTCAAAATGATAAATCATATAAAATTCTTTTGGATATTAAGGGTGAGGAAGTTTCAAGCATAGAATTTTCAACTTTAATAAATGATAAACTAACTCATTTTAGTAGTATTACTTTTATAATTGGAAGTAGTAATGGTGTAAGTGAAAATATAAAAAATTTTGTGAATCAAAGGATTAGTTTTGGTAAAATAACTATGCCTCATGGTTTATTTAGAGCAGTATTGCTTGAACAAATTTATCGTAGTTTTAAAATATTAAATAACGAAAGTTATCATAAATAAAAGATTTATTCTTTTATTTTTTTGTAGGGTTTAGTAAAATAAATATGTAGGTGATAATGTGATAGGTAATAGTTGGGATGAAAAATTAAGCGTTATATGGAATAGTTCTGGATTTCATAATTTTTATAATATGATTATGAAACTATATGATGAAAAAACTATTTATCCCCTTAAAGAAAATATTTTTAATGCATTTAAATTGACTAGTTTCGAAAATGTTAAAGTTGTTATAATGGGACAGGATCCTTATCACGGAGAAGGTGAGGCACACGGACTTTCTTTTTCTGTTCAAGATAATGTAAAAATTCCTCCTTCACTTCAAAATATTTATAAAGAGTTATATAGTGATTTAGGTATTCCACCTAAAAATACTGGAAACTTAACTGGTTGGGCAAAGGAAGGCGTTCTATTGTTAAATAGCACATTAACTGTTGAAAAAGATAAAGCCAATTCTCATCAAGGGTTAGGTTGGCAATATTTTACAGATTATGTTATAAAAGTGTTGAATTTAAGTGAGAAACCAATTGTATTTATTTTATGGGGTAATTTTGCTCGCAGTAAAAAAAGTTTAATAACAAATCCTAAACATTTAATATTAGAGTCACCACATCCTAGTCCATTTTCCGCGTATAATGGATTCTTTGGTTCAAAACCATTTTCAAAAACTAATGACTTTTTAATAAAGAATAACATAAAACCAATTGATTGGTCAAAATAAAAAGTAGCATCGCTACTTTGTTTCATATGAAGTCTGAACTTTTATATTATTTATTTTAGCAATAACTTTTATGTAACCTTTAATAGTTTTCATAAGTAAGTTATTGTTTTTATTATAATACTTTTTATTAGCAATTAATATTTCGTTAATACTATCAATTTTGTTAAATAACTCATTTATTTCATCTGTATTAAGTTCTTTATTATCCTCTTTTAAATCAGTCATAGTTTTTAAATAATTATTAAGTTCAATATCAAGATTATAATTACTAATTTTCTTAGTATTTAAATTTGCAAAATCTTTTAAATAATCTTTCTTTTTTAATACTTTTTTATATTTATCATATATTTCATTCATTATATCTTTTTTATCTTTTAAAGCTTTACTGATAATATCATTTGCAGCATCCATTTTAGCTTTTATGATAGAAATTTTATTATATCCAATAAAGTATACTAATGATATACCAAATCCAATACTAATTACAATAAGTAATATTATTTCTAATTTCAAATTTACACTTCCTATCTTATAACATTATACCACATTATTTTTTTTCTTTTAACAATTTTATTATAGTATCTTTATTTATTAAGAAGAACACTATTAATGTAAGTAAACCGATTATTCCTAAATATAACATATTTCCAATAAAACCATTAAATTGTGGCATTATATTTTTATATATAATACACATAAAAATTGCAATTAAAATTGAAAAAATTAGTTTAGGTAGAGACTTTATTGTATCATTATATCTAAATCCATCATTTTTATATAATGATACAATTGGTATACTTAATGATATTATATAACCTATTACAGTGGCGGTAATTGCTCCATAATATGGGTATATTCCCAGTCTATTAAATAAATACATTAAAGGAAGGTCAAGAAGAGCATTAACTGTTATTCCACTTAATGCACAAATATATACAAGTTTTGTTTTATATAAGCCTTGTAAAGCAGAAAAGAAAATAATATAAGCACTATCAAGTATTGCCACTAAAATGATGTATTTAAATATTATTGGTCCATAGTAACTTTGACCATAAAATATATACCAAATTTCCTTTGCAAAAATACTTAAGAATATTGTAAGCGGAGTTATTATAAAGAGTAATACTTTTAATGAATTGTTGAAATAGTAATTAGCTTTATCCATATCTTTTTTAACATAAGCACTAACTATTGAAGGAATTAAACTTATAGTAAGACCAGTAGCAAATGCCTTAACAATTGTTATTAACTTACTTCCCCAGGTTGTGAATATTGAGGAAATTGTTTCAACATCTTTTGCACTATACCCTAAATTAGTAAGGCCTCTTATAATTAAAATCATATCGGTTGTATTATAAATTGAGTTAGAAATGTTTATTATTATAAAAGGTATACAATAACCAATAATTTTTTTAATAACTTCCTTTCTTTCTTCATCTGAAAGTGCTTTTTTACTGTCCTTTACAACATTAGATTTTTTAGTTTTAATAATTAAGTAAATGTAAGCAACGATAGCACCAATTGCACAAGAAAATACGGAAATACCTACTGCATATGTAATTTTTAAATGAAATACTTTAATACATAAATAACTTCCTACAAGAATAAAAAATATTCTAACAATTTGCTCTATAACTTGTGATTTTGAAGAAGCCTCAATATACTTATGTCCCTGAAGATATCCACGATAAATTGAAAGAAGCGGTACAACTAAAAGTGCAAATGATATACATCTAATTACAAAACTTACATCTTCGATGGTATTTCCTCCGGTAAGATTACCAAGAATTACTTTAGCAAGTGGTTTTGCAAATAAGAAACATAATAAAAATGCAACAATAGAAAAAATATATACTATTTTCTTACTTATTCGATACATTTCATTTTTTTTATCATATTCCTTTAAAGTTTCATATTCACTAGTAATTTTACTTATTGCAAGTGGTATACCTGCTGAGGAAATAATTAAAAATATATTATAAATATTATAAGCGTAACCATACAATGCTCCACCTTGTTCACCAATTATTTTATAAAATGGAATTACATATAATACGCCTAAAACTTTTGAAATTATTATCGCAATAGTGGCTATTATAGCACCTTCCATAAATCCGTTTTTCTTCATACTTAATTTCAACTCCTATTATTATTATAGATAAAAATGAAATATAAAACAAGAAATTTATCAAAATCATTTACAAACTAGCAAATATCTATTATATTTAAATAGAAATGAGGTATTATGAAAGTTGAAATTTTAGTATTAGGTCCCCTTGATACAAATACATATATTTTAAGTAAAGATGGGAAATGCATTATTATAGACCCAGCAGATGATGCAGAAAAAATTGTTTCATTTTGCTCAAAATATGAAGTCGAAGAAATAATTGTTACTCATCATCATTTTGATCATATTGGTGCACTTGAAAAATTAGAAAAATACTATAATATTAAGCATAATACATTTTTAAGGAAGACATTTTCTTATGACATAATAAAAACGCCAGGTCATACTGACGATTCTATTTCAATATTTTTCGGTGGACAAAACTTATTATTTTCTGGTGACTTAATTTTTTATCATAGTATCGGAAGATATGATTTTCCAAATTCAAATTATAATGATTTAATTAAATCTTTGGAAAAGATAAGTAAACTATCCCTTGATACAACTATTTTCCCTGGTCATGGAGAGAAAACAAGTTTAAACGAAGAAATTAAATATTTTGATTTATATTAAAATGTTTTTTCAGAATAAGCGTGAGAATAATTAATTGGTTCCATAAATTCAACATAATCAAGATATAAAATTCTAATTAGATACCATTTTCCAGTTGTAACCTCTTTGATTATTAGATGGTCTTTACCTGCTTCTTCGATTAATCCAGAAAATATCTTATTTTTCCATTCTGTACTATCTGGAAAAGAAACATAAGCATTAACTTTTCTTCCTTTATTAAGCCTTAAAATATTTTCAATATAACTTTGTTCGTTATAGTCTTCCATTGAACTTACATTTCCTGGTGGTACAGTCATATTTTGCATATTATTTTGATTTGTTGGAAATGTTGGATTTTGATAATAATTACCATTCATTTGCTTTCACCTCATTAAAACTTATTTTTTTTTAGTAAATTTATGACACTTTATAGACAAAAAAACTAAATTTTAGTAAAATAGTTATAGTAAGAAGGGTAGTAAAATGAGTAAGGAAGATATAAAAACTTTAGTTACTGGTGTTACATTTGTTTTTGGTATCTTTTTACTTGCAATGTGCTACCATTTATTTTTACTACCCAATGAATTTATAACTGGTGGTACAAATGGTCTTGCGATAATATTTAATAAATTATTTAATATTGATCCTACAGTGTTTTTGTACATATCAAGAATTGTACTTTTAATCATAAGTTTTATTTGTTTAGGATACAAGAAAACATTACCAACAGTATTAGGTTCATTGTTATACCCAATAATGGTAACAATTACAGAGCCTATAGCATTATCACTTTTAAAATATATTAATACAAGTCAAGTGTTAATTAGTGTTGTAATTACTGGTTTCTTATATGGAGCATCCTCTGCACTTATATATAAAAGTGGTTTTACAACTGGTGGTGGGGACGTTATAATGGAACTTATTAAAAAGTACGCTAAAGTATCTACTTCAGTTGCAAATTTTTCCTATAGTTTTATAATCCTTTTGATGGGCGCATTTGTATTTGGTTTTGAAAGTTTTATATATTCTATAATTATTTTATTAATAAGTAATCATTTTATTGATAAAATTACTCTTGGGGTTTCTTTAAGTAAAGTTTTCTTCATTTATACAAATAAACTAAGTGAAGTTAAAAAGGTTATAACTGAGGAATATGATAGTGGTGTTACAATTTTACAAACCAAACAAGAATTTTTACATAAAAAAGGAGAAATACTTATGGTAGCCGTTTCTAATTTAGATTGTTATAGATTACGAAATAGGATATTAGAACTTGATCCCAATGCATTTTTTGTAATAAATGATTGTTATGAAGTTAATGGGGGAAAGAAAAAAGAAAGGATATTGATTAATCGATGAAAAAAATATTAATACTTTTAAGTATATGTTTAATTGCCCTATGTGGTTGCAAAAAAAATAAAAATGAAATAGTAATGGTAACGGAAGCAGGATTTGCTCCATATGAATATTATGACAATAACAAAATTGTTGGAGTTGATGTAGAAATTGCTAAAGAAATTGCTTCGGCACTTGGAAAAAAACTAGTTATTAAGGATGTTTATTTTGATGCAATTATTAATGAGATAAAATCAGGAAAAGCTGATTTTGCTTTAGCGGGAATGAGTGTAAATGAAGAAAGAAAAAAACAAGTTGATTTTTCTAATACATATATTATTTCAAAACAAATAGTAATTGTTAGAAATGATAGTGATATTAAAAATATTTCACAAATTAACAATAAAAAAATTGCTGTTCAACTTGGCACTATTGCAGATAGTTATGTTACTGATAATAATATAACAAAAGATATTGTTAGACAAAAAAAATACTTATCAATGGCTGAAGATTTAAAAGCTGGTAAAGTTGATTTAATAATAATGGATGAATTGCCTGGTAAAAAAATAGTTGAAAATAATGAAAATTTAATTATTTTAGATGGTTTTGTATTTGAAGATAATTATGCAATTGCTGTTAAAAAAGGTAATACACAGCTTTTAAATAAAATTAATGAAGTTATTGATAATTTAAAAAATAGTGGTAAAATTGATGAATACATTTTAGAGTATTCAAAATAGGTGTTTATGGATTTAATAAGAGAAAATATATATAATTCATTTATATATCAAGATAGATATAAATATTATTTAACTGGTCTTGGTAATACAATTATTATGGCATTTTTTGCTTGTTTAATTGGAGTTATTTTAGGACTTATTTTATCACTTGTTATAGACTATAATGAAAAAACAGGTAAGCTTTATTTATTAAGTGCTTTTGCAAGAATATATATTGGAATTATAAGAGGAACTCCCGCACTACTTCAATTAATGATTTTATATTATATAATTTTTAAAAGTGTTAATATTAATATAGTAGTAGTTGGAATTATATCTTTTGGATTAAATTCTGGAGCTTATGTATCCCAAATAATTAGGTCTGGATTAATATCAATTCCAAAAGGACAGGAAGAAGCATCAATAATGCTAGGATTTAACTATTTTCAAACTATGAAATATGTTATAATGCCTCAGGCATTAAGAAATGTTTTGCCAGCTTTAGGTAATGAATTTATAACACTTTTAAAAGAAACTTCAGTAGCAGGTTATATTGGTATACTTGAACTTACAAAAGCCTCTGATATAGTGGCTTCCTCTACATATGATTATTTCTTTCCACTTTTAATTGTGGCAATAATTTATTTAATATTAACATTAGGATTAACTAAACTATTAAACTTTTTCGAAAGGAGACTTTCAAAATGATAGAAATTAAAAATTTAACAAAAAGTTATGATAAAAAATGTATCTTAAAAAACATTAATTTAAAAATTAATGATAATGAACAAGTATCAATAATTGGTAAAAGTGGATGTGGTAAATCAACATTACTTAGATGTATAGCACGACTTGAAAAAATAGATAAAGGTCAAATTTTAATAGATAATGAAAATGTTAATAATATAAAAAAATTTTATAATAAAGTTGGTATGGTTTTTCAATCATTTAATTTATTTGAAAATATGACTGTACTTGAAAATTTAATTATTGCCCCAGTTAAACTGAAAATACAAACAAAAGATGATGCTATTAAACTTGCTAAAGGTTATTTAAAAGAAATAAATTTAGAAAATAAAATTAATGAATATCCTAAAAATTTAAGTGGTGGTGAAAAACAAAGAGTTGCTATAATAAGAGCACTTATGGAAAAACCAAAAATTTTATTATTTGATGAACCAACAAGTTCTTTAGATCCACAAATGAAAAAAGAAGTATTAGAGCTTATTAGTAAATTAAAAGATTATAATATGACAATAATAGTTGTAAGTCATGAACTTAATTTTGTTAAAGACTTTTCTTCAAGAATTATTTTTTTAGATAATAAAACTATTATTTCTGATGATACTGTAAAGGGAACTTTTAGTAGTGAAAATGAAATTATTAAAAATTTTTTAAAAGATATAAATTAGAATTATAGACTTTTTAAAATTTAAATGGTAAAATTATTATAATAAGGAGATGATATAGATGCACGTTACTAGTGAAATAAAAAAATTAAAAAAGGTTTTGGTCCATAGACCAGGAAAGGAACTATTAAATTTAACACCAGATACTTTAGGTAGACTACTTTTTGATGATATTCCGTATTTAAAAGATGCAATTTTAGAGCATGATGAATTTTGTCAGATACTTAGAGATAATGGTGTAGAAGTTGTTTATTTGGAAGATTTAATGGCTGAAACATTAGATGAAAACCCACAGGTTAAACCTTCATTTATAAGACAATTTATTTATGAAGCAGGAGTTAAAACTCCAAAATATAAAGATTTATTATTTGATTATTTAATGAGTTATACAAATAATAAAGAACTAGTTTTAAAAACTATGGAAGGTATTAAAGTTTCTGAGGTTCATAGAAATAAACAAGATAGTGAATATTCTCTTGTTGATCAAATAAGTGAAGAAACTAAGTTTTTAGCAGAACCAATGCCAAACCTTTATTTTACAAGAGATCCGTTTGCATCAGTTGGTGATGGTATAATTCTTAATAAAATGTACTCTGTTACAAGAAGTAGGGAAACTATATATGCGTATTATATATTTAATTATCATCCAGATTATATGGATAAAGTTCCAAAATATTATGATAGAGAAAATCCATTCAGTATTGAGGGCGGAGATGTATTAAATTTAAATGAACATACTCTTGCAATTGGTATTTCTCAAAGAACTAGTGCTGAAGCAATTGATTTAGTTGCTAAAAACATGTTTAATGATGAAAAATGTAATATTGATACAATACTTGCATTTAAGATACCTGAATGTAGAGCATTTATGCACTTAGATACAGTATTTACTCAAATTGATATTGACAAGTTTACATATCATCCTGGAATTATGGATACTTTAGAGGTTTTTGAAATTACTAAAAATGAAGATAATCTTGATGAAGTAAGAGTAATTAAAAAAGAAGGAAGCCTTGAAAATATTTTAGAGGAATATTTGGGTATTGATATTACACTTATTCCTTGTGCTGGAGGAGATAAAATTGCCTCAGAAAGAGAACAATGGAATGATGGAACAAATACATTATGTATAGCTCCTGGAGTAGTAGTTGTATACAATAGAAATAATATTACTAATGAAGTATTAAGAGAAAAAGGTATTAAAGTTATAGAAATGAATAGTGCAGAACTTTCTAGGGGTAGAGGCGGCCCTAGATGTATGAGTATGCCACTTGAAAGAGAGGATTAAATGGATTTAAGAGGAAGAGATTTTCTAAAGTTACTTGATTATTCAAGTGATGAAATAAGATATTTATTAGACTTAGCAAAAGATTTTAAAACAAAAAAAGAACATAGAGAACCTCATAAATTTCTTGAAGGACAAAACATTGCTATAATATTTGAAAAAGATTCTACGAGAACTAGGTGTTCTTTTGAAGTTGCTGCTTACGACTTAGGTATGCATGTTACTTATCTAGGACCAACAGGTTCACAAATGGGAAAAAAGGAAAGTATTGAAGATACTGCAAGAGTACTTTGTAGAATATATGATGCTATAGAGTATCGTGGATTTGATCAAACTATTGTTGAAACATTAGCAAAATATTCAAGTGTTCCTGTTTATAATGGACTTACTAATGAATTTCATCCAACTCAAATGTTAGCTGATTTTATGACTATTGAAGAAGAATTTGGTTCATTAAAAGGAAGAAAATTAGTTTTTTGTGGGGATGCTAGAAATAATGTTGGTAATTCATTAATGGTTGCTAGTGCAAAGTTAGGTGTTAATTTTACTTGTTGTGCGCCAAAAGATTTGTGGCCTGATCAAGAACTTACTAAAAAATGTGAAGAAATAGCTAGAGAAAACGGATGTACTATTCAAAGAACTGAAGATATTATGGAAGGTACTAAAGATGCCGATGCAATATATACTGATGTTTGGGTATCAATGGGAGAACCTATGGAAAAGTGGGCTGAAAGAATTAATTATTTAAGAAAATATCAAGTTAACCAGTCCGTTATAGATAATGCTAAAGATGATTGTATCTTTCTTCATTGTTTGCCATCTTTTCATGATCAAAACACGACAATTGGTAAAGATATTTATGAAAAATTTGGTGTTCCTGAAATGGAAGTTACAGATGAAGTATTTAATGGTTCACATTCAAGAGTTTTTGAGGAAGCTGAAAATAGAATGCATACCATTAAAGCTGTAATTTATGCTACTTTGAGGAATTAATATGAGTAAAATTGTTATTGCTTTAGGTGGAAATGCTTTAGGTAAAACACCAGATGAACAAAAACTTTTTGTTAAAAAAGCTGCCGATATAATTGTAAGCATTGCTAAAGATAATGATGTTATTGTGACACATGGAAATGGTCCTCAGGTGGGGATGATTGCTAATGCATTTGAGTATGCTAGTAAATTTAATGTTGCTCCATTTATGCCTTTTGCAGAATGTGGAGCTATGAGTCAGGGATATATTGGTTATCATTTACAAAATGCTATTAATGAAAAATTGAGAGAAAATAATATTGAAAAGAAATGTGCAACTATCATTACTCAGGTTGAAGTGGATGAAAATGATGAGGCTTTCACGGATCCAACTAAACCTGTAGGAATGTTTTATACCAAAGAGGAAGCGGATAAACTTGCTTCTTCGAATGGCTATAAATATGTTGAAGATTCTGGAAGAGGTTATAGGAGAGTAGTGCCCTCACCAAAACCTGAAAGAATCTTAGAGCAAGAGATAGTAAGTAATCTTGCGGATGACGGAGATATTGTTATTACCGTCGGTGGTGGTGGTATTCCTGTAGTAAAGGATGGACTAGGATATAAAGGCGTTGATGCAGTAATTGATAAAGATTTTGCAAGTAGTAAGTTAGCAGCAAATATTAAAGCTGATATTTTGTTAATTTTAACAGCAGTAGATAAAGTGTATATTAATTATAATAAAGATAATCAAATAGCACTTGATTCAACTGATACATTAGAATTACAAAAATACATTGATGAAGGCCATTTTGCAAAAGGAAGTATGCTTCCAAAAATAAATGCTTGTATGAATTTTCTAAATGAAAACTCAGAAGGCATTGCTATTATTGCTTCATTAAATGATGGACTTGAAGCAATTAATGGTGATAAAGGCACAAGAATATTTTATAGGAGGAAATAAAAATGGCAAAAAAAGCTAAAAAGAAAAAATTTACATTATCTTCATTTACAATTATAATGTTAATTATTGTTGCAATTGCTATAATTTCATATTTACTTCCACTTGCTACATTTGATGGTGAAAATATTGTCAATGGTAGTGGTGTAGTTCGTGCTAAATTTTCTGACTTTTTAATGGCTCCAATTAAAGGATTTGAAAATGCTGCTGATGTAGGTGTATTTATTCTTATTTTAGGAGGATTTTTAAATGTCGTTACTAAAACTGGCGCTTTAGAAACAGGAATAAAAGTTTTAGTAAACAAATTAAAAGGTAAAGAACTAGTATTAATACCAATACTAATGTTTATATTCTCAGTTGGTGGAACTACTTATGGAATGTTAGAAGAAACAGTTGCATTTTATGGGTTGTTATCATTTACAATGGTAGCAGCGGGAATGGATACAATTGTTGCATCAGCTACTGTCTTACTTGGTGCTGGTGTAGGTGTACTTGGTTCAACAATAAATCCGTTTGCAGTAGGTGCTGCAGTTAGTGCATTACCTGATGGTATAAAAGTTAATCAAGGAACTATAATCTTACTTGGATGTATTTTATGGTTAGTTTCTTATATTATAGCAGTAGCATTTGTATTAAAATATGCTGCAAAAGTGAAAGCCGAAAAAGGAAGTACATTCCTTTCATTACAAGAACAAAAACAAATGGAAAAACATTATGCAAAAGAAGACTTTATTAATCCGGAAGTAAAACTTACTACTAGACAAAAACTTATACTAATAATATTTGGCTTAACATTTGTTATTATGATAGCAGGTTTCATTCCATGGGTTGATTTTGGTATTATTCCTGCAGATATTGCTGATGCTGGAACACATTTTACAGCTTTCTTAACTGGAAATTGTTTTGGTTATTGGTATTTCGAAGATGCAGCTGTACTATTCTTTGTAATGGCTATTATAATAGGAATAATTGGTAAATTAAGTGAAAAAGAATTTGTAGATACGTTTGTTGATGGTGCCTCAGATATACTAAGTGTTATATTAATCATAGCAATTGCAAGAGGTGCTTCAGTATTAATGCAAGTTACATATTTAGATAATTATATTATTTATAATGCGGCAAATGCCCTTAAAAATATGCCTGCAGTTATATACGCACCAATGAATTTTATATTACATATATTCTTATCAATACTTGTACCATCTTCATCAGGTATTGCAACACTTTCTACTCCAATTATGGGTGGTTTAACTCATCAATTAGGATTCTCAGTTGAAACAAATCTTATGATACTTGTTGCTTCTAATGGACTTGTAAATTTAATTACACCTACATGTGGAGCGATAATGGGTGGTCTTGCTCTTGCTAGAGTTGAGTATTCAACTTGGTTCAAATGGGCATTTAAAATAGTTGCTTGTATAGGTCTTGCTGCAATGGTAATTCTTACAATAGCAATGTGTGTTTTATAAACTAGCGATTGCTAGTTTTTTTTAATAAAAATATAATAAAAACACTTGTTACCTCATTGTTTTGCTTGACAATTTACTACTTTTACCATATAATCATAATCGGTACATTTATTTAAGAGGCCCTTTTAATTGTGGGAAGATTAAATTGGTTAATTAAAATGAAGGGAAAGAAAAAATTATGAAATCATTTTTACAAACAAAAGAAAATATTGAAAGAAAATGGTATGTAATTGATGCTGAAGGTAAAAATTTAGGTAGAGTTGCTACAAAAGCTGCTCATATCTTAAGAGGTAAGCATAAAGTTACATATACTCCTTATGTTGACTGTGGAGATTATGTTATTATCGTTAATGCTAGTAAAGTGAATTTAACTGGTAATAAATTAACTGATAAGAAATATTATAATCATTCTGGATATCCAGGAGGATTAAGAGAAAGAACTGCAAAAGTTATGATTGAAAACTATCCAGAAGAAATGATGGAAAGAGCTGTAAAAGGTATGCTTCCTCATAATAGACTTGGTAGAAAAATGGGTAAAAAACTATTTGTTTATGCTGATGCTGATCATAAACATAGTGCTCAAAAACCAATCGAAATGGAAATATAATAGGAGGAAAACATGGCAAAAAAACAAACTTGGAATGCTACAGGAAGAAGAAAAAGTAGTGTAGCAAAAGTAACTTTAGTTGGTGGAACTGGTAATATTACAGTTAATGGTGTAGATGTTCATGACTATATGCCTTATGAAACACTTGTTATGGACTTAACTCAACCACTAGTTTTAACTGATAATTTAAATAGATTCGATATCGATGTTAAAGTATCTGGTGGTGGATTTTCAGGACAAACTGGTGCAATTCGTTTAGGAATTACAAGAGCACTTCTTAAATTTGATGAAAATACTGACCAAACTAGAGAAGATAGTTATAGACATATTTTAAAAAATGCTGGATTTATCACAAGAGACCCTCGTGTTAAAGAAAGAAAGAAATATGGTCTTAAAAAAGCTCGTAGAGCTCCACAATTTAGTAAACGTTAAAAATATTTTCTTACCCCATATTGGGGTTTTTTTATGGACATTTATAATATATTTTTTTATTTAATTTATAATAAAAAGAATCAAAATCTATGAAGTCTTTTGATTCTTTTTATACATATCAACTCTTTTTGGAAGTGTTTTCGCAAGTTTAGCTGTTTTTTCTTGAAATAAGTCAATAACTTTAATATTTAATGACTTTGCAATCAGTTCAATATTTTTACAAGTTAAATTTGCATCACCATTTTCTATTGTACTAATATAAGCCATTTTAAATTTTGTTATATTTGCAAATTGTTCTTGTGTTATATTATTTTGATATCTATACCATTTTGTATTAAGACCAATTAATTCCATTATAGACATTTTAATCTTCCTTTCAAAAAATAAAAATTTTAAATTACTTTTTATATAAAAATTATAAAATTTATTTTTTAATATTTTAATACCAATAAAACTTATTAAGATATAATGTAATAAAAGTATTTACTTTTAATTTATTATATGATATTCTTACTATGAAAGTAGTGAGGTAATTGTGAGTAAATTTTGTAAAAATTGTGGTGGAGAAATAATAAATAATGTTTGCACAAAATGTGAAAAGAAATCTTTGAATTATAAAGATATTATATTTATAATTATTGATATTCTAAGATATGTTTTAGCCATTTTTTTTCTTATATTGGGTATTGGTTCCATTCCAAAATTATTAGGTTTTATATTTATATTACTTAGTATTAGTTTATTACCATTTATTTATTCATTAATTTTGGATTATTTTGGTAGTTATATTAATGTAAAACTTATATTTATATTGTCGTATATAATACCAATATTTTTGTTCGTTGTTTGTATATTTTTACCTTTGGATTCAATAAATAATAATGTTGATAAAAATTATACTAGTAATGATACAAATAATTTAGGAATAGTTGACCTAATTAAAGAGAATCTTGATTCATATAAATCCTTAATTTCCTATAATTTAATTGAAGGTACAAATAAATATGATTTTATTGTTAAATATGATAAATCTTCGCTAACTATGTATGTTTGTGCTAGTGATGCAATTTCATATGTAGAAAAGTATTTAGGTAATGCAAACATTAATTCAATACAATTTCAATGCTATAATTCAGATGGGTTGATTAATTATATTAAATTTGAAAATATATTTAGCGGTACAAAAGATAATATTATAAATAATACAACATACTATGATACTAATTATAATATTATTGATACGAATATTAACGTTCTAAAAGCTAATGCTGAAAATGATTATAAAAATAGTTGTGAATCATATACCTATAAAGATGTTTTAAGAAATCCAGAACAATATTCTGGTAAAAACGCTTATTGGTTTGGAAAGGTTGTTCAAGTAGTGGAAAAAACATCTTATTATTCAATATTAAGAGTTAATGTTAATTGTGAAAAATTACATTATGTTAATGATTATATGTGTAGCGATACAATTTATGTTACATATTATGGTAATCAAAGTTTTATAGATGATGATATGGTGAAACTGTGGGGTACAATGGCTGGTACTGAAACATATACAAGTGTACTTGGTGCTAGCGTAACAATTCCAAAGGTTTATGCATTATACATTGATTTACAATAAATTAGGTATTGATATATCTAATTTTTTTATGTTTTAATATAGACAACATTTAATTTATTTAGTATTATCTTGTGTAGAGGTGACATCATGAGATTATACGTATATTTAGATGAAAGTGGTTCAATTCATAAAAATAGTAATACAAAGTATTTTGCTGTTGGTGGATATTTTACTTTTGAAAAATATAGACTTAAAATAACATCATTATATAAAAAAATTAATAAACTTGTAAAAGACGAAAGAAAGATTAAAATAGATAAAGAAATAAAATCTTATGGCTATTTAACAAAAGAAAAACAACTTATTTTTTCAAGTATGGAAAATATTCCAGGTTTTTATGGATTTTCTAAGGTATTTGATAAAGAAAAAATGCAAAAAGGTATTGTAGATTCAAATATATTTTATAATTATGCTGTAAAATTAATATTTTCAGATATTATTTTTCCACTTCTTAAAAACTATACTGATGAGCAAATTGAAATTAAACTTCTTTGTGATAATCGTAATGTAAGAGTAGGTGACTTAAAAAATTTAGAGAATTATTTAAATACTGAATTTTGTTTAAACAATTATGTTTTTAATGTTTCTTATTACGATTCTAAAACTAACTTTGGTATTCAACTTGCTGATTTAATAGTTAATACTTTTTATAATTATTATGCAAACTATAAAAGAGTTTCTACGGTTATTAAAGGTTTAAATAAAAGTAAATATAGAGTAAGTTTATTCCCAGGAAGAAAAGTATTTGGAAGAATTAAGAAAATTGATGATTGACATAAAAAATAATGTTATGGTAATATATCTTTAAGACCTAGGGCACGCAGCTCAATGCTAAGCGTATAGTAAGTACGTTGCACCTTAGGCATTTTTTGTGGAATTAATACAATATTATACTTTTTTTGAAAATTTTATATTTTTTAGTTTAAAATAATGAATAAAACATATAATTTTATATGAAAAAATATATTCATTACTCATTAATAATTTTTATAATATCTATTTTTCTTTTATCTTCGGTTTTTGGTAAAGATAACCTTTTTTTAGTGGGAAGAATTATCGTAATTGATCCTGGTCATGGATTTTTAGATCCTGGTACTTCATACGAAAATATATATGAAAAAGATATTAATTTAAATATAAGTCTTTATTTAAAAGAAAAACTTGAAAGTAATGGTGCTACTGTTTATATGACAAGGGATGGTGATTATGACTTATCAACCCCAAATGCTATATATCGTAAGAAAAGTGATTTTGATAATAGAATTAATTTAATAAATAATTCTAAAGCAGATATTTATTTAAGTATTCATTTAAATTATTTAAGTGACTTTAAATACTATGGGCCACAGGTGTTTTATAATGGTAAAAATATTTATTTTGCAAACATTATGCAAGATGTTTTAAATAAGGGTTTAAATAGTAATCGTAAAATTAAAACTATTCCAAAAGACACATATATGTATTCAAAATTAAAGGTAAATGGTTTATTAATTGAATGTGGATTTTTATCAAATTATGAAGATAGACAAAAACTTATTACAAATGAATATCAAAAAAAAGTAGCAAATTTAATTTCTAATGGAGTAATTAAATATTTTTCATAATTTATTTTTCTAAAATAGATGGTAAAAATACTATTATGTGATATAATTAATTATATAGTAAAAAGGTGATATAGTGGAGAAAACATTTAAAACATTAGATGAACAGATAAATATTTTAATTGATAAAGGTCTTACTATTAATGATATTGAGAAGGCTAAATCAATACTTCTTAGAGAAAATTATTTTTTTGTAACAGGGTATAGATTTTTATTTGTTAAGTCTTATACTGATCGTAAATTTAATAAAGGTACCACTTTTGAGGAACTATATGCAATGTTTATTTTTGATAGACAACTTAGAAATATATTATTTAAAAATATTTTAGTTTTTGAAAATAACTTAAAAAGTATAATGGCTTATGTTATGAGTAAAAACCATGGTTATAAAGAAAAAAATTATTTGAATAAAAATAACTTTGTTCATGATTATACTAAAACTAGACAAATAAACGATTTAATACATAAAATGAAAAGGCAAATTAGTATAAATGGTAAACAGCATTCCGCAACTAGTCATTTCATTGATAATTATGGCTATATACCTCTTTGGGTTGTTGTAAAAGTATTATCATTTGGAATAGTCGGAGAACTTTATACTGTGCTTCAAAACGAAGATAAAAGAGAAATTGCGGATATATTTAACATAGATATAGATAGTTTTCAAAGTTATTTACCAATACTTGCTAATTATAGAAATTTATGTGCACATGAAGATATCTGTTATAATAACAAAACACAAATTGTTATTAATAATACAATATATCATAAGCTTTTAAATATTCCTAAAATGGATGGGGAATATATATATGGTAAAAATGATTTATTTGCCTTAATTATTATTTTAAAAAGAATTTTAAATGCTGATGATTTTAATTTATTTATAAAAGAAATTGATTATGAACTAGATATATTATCTGGAAAACTTCATTCAATTGATATTGATAAAGTTTTAGATGCAATGGGTTTTCCAATAAATTATAAAGAGATTGAGAGGATGGATTAATTATGATAAGAAAAGAAAAAGATAATAAAATAGTATATATAGTAGTGTTTTTCCTAGGTTGTTTACTTATGTATGGAGTTATTTATAAATATCCTGCCATACTTCATACAAATTTAACTAAAGTTGAAAAAAATGTAACAATAACCGACAATGGAATTGCGGAGGCAGTAGAAAAAGTGTATGATGCAGTTGTTGTTGTGGCAACCTATGCAGATGAAAAAATGATTTCAAGTGGAACTGGATTTGTTTATAAAGTAAATAATAATGATGCCTACATTTTAACAAATAATCATGTTATCGAAGGTGGTAACTCTGTTAATGTTACTTTTACTAATGGTAATGTAATTAATACAGAAATAATTGGTGCAGATACTTTATCTGATATTGCTGTTTTAAAAGTAAAAAAATCAGATATTATTTCTGTAGCTGAAATCGGTAAAAGCGATAACCTAAGAGTTGGTGATACATCTTTTGCTGTAGGTGCTCCGCTTGATAGTATTTATTCTTGGACTGTTACAAGAGGCATTATTTCAGGAATAGATAGAATGGTTGAAGTAAAACTTAATAATAATGGTGATTATGTTATGAAAGTATTACAAACAGATGCTGCGATTAACTCAGGCAATAGTGGTGGACCACTTTGTAATGCAAATGGTCAAGTTGTTGGAATTACTTCATTAAAATTAGTGGCTGAATCTGTTGAAGGTATGGGCTTTGCTATTCCAATCGAGGTAGCATTAAGTTACGCTGAAAAACTTGAAAATAAAGAAAAGATAACACAACCTTATTTAGGTGTATCAATGGTTAATGTTACAGATGCTTACTATTACCCTGAATATTCATCACTTTTAAAAGAATATAAAATCACAAAGGGTGTAATTATTGTTTCTACAGAAAAAGGGTCTCCAGCGGCTAAAGCAGGACTAGCAAGTGATGATATTATAATAAAGATTAATGATGATGAAGTAACAAGTGTTGCATATTTAAGATATTATTTGTATAATTATGGTGTAGGTGATAAAGTTGAAATCACTTATATTAGAAAAGGTAAAACTCTTAAAACCACTGTTACTTTAGGATCTAATTCAAAAACTTATTAGAAACTAGTAATAGTTTCTTTTCTTATTTATGGAGGTAGAATGAAAGATATTAAAATAAAAAGAATATGTGCTTATGTAATTGATATATTTATTGTATTAATACTTGTTACATTATTAAGTCAAATAAATGTATTAAATCCATATAAAAAGAAATATGATAAAGCATATGAAAAATATACTGAGTTTTATGAAGAAAATTTTTCTGAAAATACAACAATAGATTATGATACATTAAAATCACCAGAATATTTAGATATTATGCATGATTTATCTTATTACTCAATAAGTTATTCTATAATTGAAATAGTTGTTATAATTTTATATTTTACTTTATTTCCTTTACTATTTGATGGACAAACAATTGGTAAAAAAATATGTAAAATTAAACTTTCTAGTGATAAAGGAAAACTAACCTTTGGGTCACTTCTTATGAGAGTATTATTCTATCCTATATTTACAAATATAATTTTATATACAACATTATCAAATATATTAACATTACTTTGTGTTATATTATTTAAAGGAAAAATTTATTTTTATAGTAATTTAATTATTTCTATAATTGCAACAATCTATTCGTATATTGATATATTATTTATGATTAATAAGGATGTTTCAATTCACGAAAAATTATCTCACACTAAAGTTGAATTAATAAAAGGAGTTTAAAATGAATAATGTTTATGAAAAAGTATTAGAATTTAAAAATAAGTTTCCCGGTACAGTTGCCTGGAGATTAAAAAAGCATTGTGAAGTAATCGAAGGATATATTAATCCTGATGAATATGTTCTATACGCTTTTTGCGGTCAAAAAAATGAAAAATGGTATGATTTATTCACTTCATGCGTAATAGTTTTAACTAACAAAAGACTTTTAATAGGGCAAAAAAGAGTGGTTTTTGGAAGCATATATACACAAATTACTCCAGATTTATATAATGACATGCGAATATATAAAGGTTTACTTTTTGGAAAAATAACTATTGATACAGTAAAAGAGGTTGTAACAATATCTAATTTATCTAAAAGTTCTTTAGATGATATTGAAACAAATATATCTCAGTTTATGATGAAAGAAAAACTAAAATATAAAGATAGAATTGTATGAAAAAGTTAAGATTACTAATTTTTTCTTTTTTATTAATTTTTCTTTCTTTTACAATTTTTTATTTTATTCCAAAAAGTTATGAACTTAAATATACTGTAAAAGGTTATAATATTATTCAAACATTTAATAATAAGAAAAAACTATATATATTTAAAATTAAAAAAGATAATGTAGAGTATTTATATTCTGTTAGTGGTAAATATTATCAAAATCATAAACAGATTAAAAATATTAAACAAAAAGATAATATAATTAATGTAACAAATAATAATTTACAAAACTTTTATATTAATAAAGAGAATGATAACTATTATACATCATTTTATATTACTATTCCTGAGGATAAAAAGAAATATACATTTGATAATATTGATGTATATAATATAAATGCTAACTTTTATATATGGAATTATTCACAATTTATCAACATTAATACAAAAACTAAAAAGAAAATTAAACTATTTGATAATGATATTTATAATATAGATTTATGTACTACTTTTAAAGATTACCTTTTAATAGCGGATTATAATAGTAAGTATAAATTTAATAAGTTTTATCTAATAAATACGAAGAATAATAAAGTAAAAGAGACACAATTAGATAAAGAAGTTTATTTTAATAGTTATTTTTTAGGTACATATAAAAAATATGTTTACTTATATGATATGCAAACTAAAATAGAATATAAAATTAATCCTTTAAAAAATACTATTTATAAAAATAGATATGAAATTTTAAGTAATAATAAATTTGAAAAAATAAGCGTTAATAAACTTAATAAAGGTAATGTTTCATTTAAAAAAGAAATTGATTTTTATTATGAATTAAACGATAATAAACTTATCTACGTTACACCAATTAATAAGATAAATGTTACTTCTTTAAAGGTATCAAATATAATTTTTTCAAATGATAACGAATGTTACTTTATAAGTGATGATACACTTTATTATGTAAATAAAGATAAAATTATTAAATTAATGACCTATAGTGAATGGAAATTTAATAATGACTATATCTATATTTTTAAATAACACTTTTTAAAATCTAACATATTTTACTATAGGGGTTGATAAAATGTTTGAAAAATATCGTGTTAAATCAAATGATAGTATTGAAGATATTGCTAAAATGTTTCGTACAAATAAAGAGTTTTTAGTAGATTTAAATAATTTAAGTTATGATGAAACTTTACGTGAGGGTATGGATTTAATAGTTCCTAAAAATAAAGAAAAATACTTTGATACTTATACGATTAATAAAGGAGATTCACTTTATGGTATAAGTAGAAAGTATAATATAAATCCAAATCTTTTAGCGGCAATTAATGGTTTAAATTTAGATGATTATATTTATCCAAATCAAGTAATTATGCTTCCAGTATCTGGTTATAGTTATTATGTTACAGCTGAGGGAGATACACTAAATAGTGTAAGTGATATTTTTAAAAAGAATATTCAGGAAGTAGTTAAGGAAAACGAAACAATTTATTTATTACCAGGACAAATATTGGTTTCACAAAGAAAATAATGGTGCATTGCATCATTTTTTTTGTTTAAATTTATAAATAATTTAACAACACTCTGATAGTCCTTTTTTTATATTTTGCATAAATTACTATAGGATGTGATAAATATGGCTAAAAAGGTGGTAATTGACAGTGGACATGGTGGTGTTGATGGTGGCTCTTCGGGAAATGGAATTTTAGAAAAAGAATATACATTAAAAATAAGTAATTATATTAAAAAACGTTTAGATGAATTGGGAATAGAAAATGCAATGACAAGAACTTCAGATGAACTATTAGATCAAAGCACAAGACCTAAAAAGGCACAAAGTTTCTTTGGTAAAAGCAATGATGTTATTGTTTTATCTAATCACTTAAATGCAGGAGGTGGGGAGTTCAATTACCACTACAAAGAAATGATTGGGTATTAAGATATTAAAATTGAAAAAATGTAGAAAAAAAGATACAAAAATCCATTTTTAACTATTAAATATTAACAAAAATATAAAAATTTTGGAAATATATGGTATAATTATTACATAAGATAAGCAGTATTTAATCTTTTTAAGATGGATACTGTTTATTTTTTGTGTACTAAGGAAGTGAAGTATGGAGTTAGAAAAAGTTAATTTATTTAATAAAGATAATACTATAAAGATTAGACTAAAACAAATTACTTGGGATGAATTATTTGCTGATAAAACCATATTGTTTAATTTAATTTGTGATTTATTATTAGATGAAAACAATTTGTTGTATTATGCTACTCAAAAAGAGAGCTCTAAAACAATTACTGAAACAAAAAAATACGTCGACAGTTTGATAAAAAACAATAATTTAATTTTTGTTATTGAAGATATATTTAATTCTTTAGGATGGAATAATGAAGTTAATATAAGTAATACAATTTTTCAAGGTGATTTAGCAGAATATTTAATGAGTATACTTTTAGATAAATTTACTAATGTAGAAACGTTAATTTCTAAAATTTCATTTAAAACCTCTTCCAACATGCCAGTACATGGTAATGATAATGTTTATTTTGATTACGAAAATGATATTTTATACTATGGTGAATCAAAATTTTATAAAAATGCAAGAGAAGGGTTGGAAGTTGCAGTTGAAAGTATAAAGAAACATTCTACAGTTGAAGAAATAAGTTTTGTAAGAAATCACACCTCATCGTTTATTGCAGAAACGGAAGAAAAGAGAACTAAAATGGTTGAAAAGTATGAAACTGTTTATGCAGATAATATAAATATAAGAAGTATTATATTTGTAGTGAATGAAGATATATATGACATACATGAATATGAAAAAATGCTTATTGAATATTTTGGTAGTGAGGAAAAGTTGATTCAAAAAACAGAAGAAATAATATTAGTTTTCCTACCTGTGTTATCAAAAAAGGAATTTTTGGAGTTCTTTGTGAGGAGGATAAATAATGGACAATAATTTAGAAATTTTTGAATACAGATATATGGATAATACAATTAAAAAAAATCGTGAAACCGCTTTGAAAAATTATTTAATAAATGAAGAAACAGATGAATTACAATTTTATGATTTAAATATGTATCACAAAGATAGCACTATTAGTTCTATAATTCTTTCTCAAACAAACAGATCTATGGTTAATAAAGAAATAATATTAAACAGATACCAAATGGAAATTTTAAATATATTAAATGAGAATAATTTGTTTTTGAGTGCTCCAACTAGTTTTGGGAAAACTTTTTTAATGATAGAATTTATTAAACGTAATGAGGGAAAACTAAATAATATTATTTTTATAATTCCAACTTTAGCACTAATGAATGAATTACTAAAAAAAATATATAATTTATTTGGTGATACTTATAATATATGTATTAATTCATCAGAAGAAATAAAAGAAAAAAATATTTTTGTTTTTGTTCCTGAAAGAAGTGATAGAGAATTTTTAGAAAAAACAAAAGAAATTAAAATAGATTTTTTGATATTCGATGAAATATATAAGTTACAAGCATCAAGTTCAAATGAAATTAAAACTGACGATAGATTAATATATATGAATAAAGTATATTTAGATTTAGTTAATAAAGCTGAAAAAATTGCTTTGCTAGGTCCATACATTAATAATGTTACGTTTGGAAAAACAAAATTAAATATAGTAAAATATTATACAAATTATATGCCGGTTTATAATAAAATGCTAGTTTTAACAAATGAAGAGAATTGGTTGAATTTTATAAAACTAGAACATCAATTAATTTATTTTTCTTCACCAGGAGCTATCTATAAAAATATTGAAAGTATATTACAAAGGATACCTGAAGATGAAAAATATATAGAAAAATATGAAAAAGAAATAAAATATTTAGAAAAGTCAGTTAGTTCTGATTGGTATGTGATTTCATTGCTAAAAAGAGGAATAGGAATACATCATGGTAAGACTCCAATGTATTTAAGAAAATTCTATGAAAATGAATATAACAAAAATAATATTAAAGTATTGTTATGCACTAATACTTTAATGGAAGGAATCAATACTCCTACAAATTCATTGATAGTAGTTGACGATCCTAAGTCAGCTTTCAAACTTAATAATTTAATAGGCAGAGTGGGAAGATTAAATTTAAAAAATCCTACTATGGGAGAAATTATTATTTCAAATGAGTCGATTTTATCTAATATTAATGATAGTAGTGGATGGTTTGATTTAAATATTCTTGCTGAAGATGATGAAATTAATGATGAAGATGAAATAATATACTTAAATAAAAAATATGAAGATGTAAACAAACAAAAAAAATTAGAAGAAAAAATAGATATTTTAGAATCAAGTGGAATTACATTAAATGATATAGTTGATAATAATTTGCAATTTAATAAAACATATCAATATATAAGTAATAAAGTTTATGAAGATTTATGTAAAAGTAACCAAATAATTGATTTTGTCAAAATTGGATTAAATTTGTTTAAACCTGGACCGGGCTATCATTTTAAAACAGAAAAATACAAAGATTTAAATTATAAATATGAGTATTTACCTTACAAATATTATTTGGTAGATCTTTTGTTAAATAAAACCTATAAACAAATTGTTGATAGTTTTAATAGTAAATATAATTTGAGTGGTAATAAAGAAAATATTAATTTGTTTATTGATTCATTGTATGAACTAAATAATTTTATAAAATTTAAGTTCTCTAAATTTGTTAATTACATTGAACTACATAAAGATGATTCAATATGTAATAATAAATCATTACAGCAATTTATAGGAATATTGTCAAACTATAAATCATTGGATACAGCTTACAAAATATTAGATGACCTGGGAATTAATGAAGAAGATGCAAAAAAAATTTTAGAATTTTTGAATATAACAAATGTAATTTCAACTTCAGCAGTGATTAAACTTATAAGACAAAACAAAGATTTTTTACTTCAACAAGATTTGACTCCGTTTACCAAAAATAATATTAGTAATATATAGTAGTAAGGATTTCATTGGAGGTAAAATTTATGAAAATATATTTTGATGAATCAGGACAAAGTGGATGTGTTTTACAAAGAGAAGATTTATTGAATTTTCGTGAACAACCAACTTTTGCTATTGGCGCTCTTGTAGTAAAAAATGAAAAGAATGCAAAAAAAATATTACAAAAATATCACGAATTTAAACAAAAATTTAATATTACTGAAGAGATTAAAGGAACTGCTTTGCTTACTAAAAAATATAACGACGAATTAAATTATTTTTTAAACAATATAGTTGATAGTTCACATTATTATGTATTAATATATGATAAAAAGTTTTATATTTCTACATTATTATTAATTTCATTATTAGGGTTTGAATATAAACAAGAAATGCCGATACACTTTTATCAACAGGCCTCTTTTTTAGCTAAACAAAAAGATGATTTTTTTCTTCAGTATTTGAAATATATAGAAGAGCCTACTATAGATAAATTCAATATGTATTTAAAATTCCTTGTTAATTATGATTATGTATTTTATGATTTGAATGAAAATGCTGTAGTAGAAATCTCTTTAAAAATACTTGAAGATAATATTGAATCAAAAATTTATAATGATTTTATGACATTTGGGTGGTATAAAAATCCTGAAGTTACTAACTTAATTAATTTAAATGCTTTAGCTGAAATTATATATTTTATAAAAAATCAACTTGAAATACCTAATAGTAAAATTCATTATATTCACGATAATTTAAAAGAGTTTGAAAAAGTATTTGATGATGAACTAAAAAAATATAATATAAATATTTTATTTAAAGATAGTAAAAAAGAAGAAATGCTACAAATTATAGATAATATAGTTAGTATATTTAGGCATTCTTATGATAAGATGATTTATCATTTAAATCAAAAGGAAGAATTTAAAGAACGCAGTGAATGGGATATGAAGTTAGTGTCTAAAATTCAAAGAAAACTCACTAATAGCCATATTAATTATACAATTCCATTATCTGATTGGGCTGCTACTTTGTGTATACAAGAAATGTATTCTTCAAAATTTTCAAAAAAAAATCGTAATAAATTTGTTTTTAATTCTCATTATATTTATAATTTAAAATTAGTATATCAATCAATTTTAGAGTCTATGGATACAATAGAAAATGTATATTCAATTTTAGATAAGTAAATATAAATTTATGATTGATTTAAATAATTATGATATAATGAAGTTAATACGATGGTGATATTATGATATATATAACAGGAGATACACATAGAGAATTTTATAAATTACATGATATAGAAAAAAATAAAAATAATATGTTAATTATATTAGGTGGTGTTGGAATTAATTACTATTTAGATGAAAGAGACAAGTTGTTAAAAGAACAGTTGAATAGTTATAACATAAAATTATTTTGTGTTCAGGGTAATCACGAAGAAAGACCAGATAATATATCAACATATAAAGAAATTGACATGTTTGATGGGAAAGTTTTAATTGAAGAAGAATATCCAAATTTAATATTTGCTAAAAATGGAGAATTGTATAATATAGATAATAAAAAAAATATTAGTTATCGGTGGTGCTTATTCTGTTGATAAAAATTATAGAATAATATATGGACATCCATGGTTTAATGATGAATAACTTAGTAAAGAAGAAATGGATAATATTTTAAATAAATATAAAGGACAACATATTGATATGGTTTTATCACATACTTGTCCGTTAAAGTATGAACCTATTGAAGTATTTATGAAAGGTATTAATCAATCTGATGTAGATAAAAGTATGGAAAAATTTTAAAATGAAGTAGAAGGGTCTATTCATTATGATAAATGGTATTGTGGACACTATCATACAGAAAAACAAATTGATAAATTAAAGTTTATGTTTGGAAGAATGAAAGTGTTTAATAAAGATATATTTTGCCCTAAATGTAACTCTAAAAATATTTTAATACAAAAGGGAGAAGCACATAGAATTAATGGTTCAAATTTTATAGCAGTTATTTGTCATGATTGTAAAAAGGTATATGGATTTAATGATGTTAAAAATAAGCCTAATTGTCCTAAAGAATTATAAAAATATAATATTTCTAGTGTTTTGCCAACTTATACAATAAAATAATTGAAATTCATGTTATAATTATATTAGCACATAAAAACTAGAAAGGATGGTACATATGGTTGAATATAAGGTTGGAAGTTTATTTGCAGGCGTTGGTGGAATATGCTTAGGTTTTAAAAATGCAAAGACAAAAAATTCTAAATATAAATTGCTTTGGGCAAATGAAATAGATGAATATGCATGTGAAACATATAGAACTAATTTTTCACATCAGCTACTAGAAGGCGATATAAAATTAGTCCTCCATCCAGAATATGCCACAGATGAAACAGAACAAAAATATTATAAAAAATTACATGATAAAATATTAAGTGAACCAATAGATATTTTGAATGGTGGTTTTCCTTGTCAAGCATTTAGTATTGCTGGTGAGCGCAAAGGGTTTGAAGATGATAGAGGAAATTTATTTTTAAATATTATAGATTTAATTGAACAACTGGGAGAAAAATTTTATAAACCTCGTGTATTATTTCTTGAAAATGTGAAAAATTTGCAGGCTCATGATAATAAAAAAACTTATGTACATATAAAACAAAAACTAGAAGCTTGTGGATATACAGTTTTTGAAAAAGTATTAAATACCATGGATTATACTGATGTACCACAAAATAGAGAAAGAATATATATTATAGGTTTATTAAATGAAAATGATATAAAAAATTTTGAAATATTTAAGGATATTGAAAGTAGGATAAAGAAGAAAGATAAAGCATCAAGAATTAAAGATATAAAAAAGGTTATTGATTATAATTTGACAAAAGAAAATGCAACTAAGTATTATTATACAAAAGAAAAATATCCAAACTATTTTATGTCAGATGAAGAATTTGAAAAATCTAATAAAAAAGAAAAAATAAATTTAAATACACAAATTGATGAAATGTACGAATTTTATCAATGTAGAAGAGGTATGTATGTAAGAAAAAACCAAAGTGGTGTTTGCCCTACACTTACAGCAAATATGGGAACTGGTGGTCATAATGTGCCTTTGATAAAAGTAAATGATGGTATCAGAAAGTTAACACCAAAAGAAACTTTTAAATTACAGGGCTTTCCTATTGATAATGGATACAAATTACCTACGGTTATAAATGGAAGGCCATATCCCGATTCTCAACTATATAAACAAGCAGGAAATGCAGTTTCTGTTCCAATAATACAAATGCTTGCTACTGACTTGTTAGAACTATTAGAAAAATCAGATATGTCTGAATAATTTCGGAGGTTAGTATGAATGAAGTAAAAATAAGTATTAATGATGCTAAAAAGGCAGTATATTTTATTGCTAATTTAACACAAATGCAAGGTGATAGACCTATGCAAGGTGCTTTAACATCTAAAGCAGATTATATGGGTGGAATTTTTGATAGATGGATAAATATAATTCCAGAAAGTGTTTTATTTAATAAAATTATTTTACCTCAAGTTTTTAAAGGTGAAAAAGTTGAAGTAATTACTGATTATTATGATTATAATCCTAAAACTGCGGGGATTGCTCCAGATGTTATTGGAATAAAATATAAAAAGAGAGCTATTCCATTCGTAAAGTTTGATAATCACTGGTTTCCAATAGAAACAAGACCACAAATAGAGGTTAAGACATTCAAAAAAAATCAATATATGATTTCATTAAGAAATCAAGGTTATGATCAAAAATACTTAGTAATGGCTGAGGCAAATTTTAGAGTAGATTACTTAATACCACTATTAAATAAAGCGTTATTTTCAAAACAAATTTTCTTAGATTTACATATGGATGATAAAATATTTATAATTTCAAACGATGAAGGTAATATAGCGCAACCTCATAAAGTTGAGTTATCAGATAAAACATTAGGTTCTGTAAAATTGTTAGTAGTTACGACAGCAGAAGATTTTATGAAAAAAGCTGTTAAATGTGAATCTCGTGTTAGTATTGAGTATATAAAGTCATGTGAAGAATATCCAGTAAATAAATTAAAAAATGCATATTGCGGTAATTTGTTAGATTATTGTACTGGAAATGAAAATGGATTATATTATTTTAATTCTAATTGGTATGAAAATGTAGATGAAGAAGGTATTACATATAAAAATGGTAAAAAAGTAAGAACAACAGGTTTTTATGTTTCATCACCAGAAGATATTGATATATTAAAGATTAATAAAAATAATTTTTATATTAAAGCTAAAAAAGATTGTATGTGGCAAAATAATAATTTATTAAGTGATCATGTTTATAGAATTACATTTGATATTTTAGATAGAAGTAGTAATGATGGTGAAGAATATTTTATGTCAAAGCATGATATTGATAAATTAAATGACTCTATGAATAAATTGGCTTCAGACTTAAAACAAGCAGTTTTAGATTAAAATGAGTAATATAGTTTATGAAAGTATTAACAATTAAAGAACCCTTTGCTACATTGATAAAAAATAAAGTTAAATATATTGAAACAAGAAGTTGGAAAACCAATTATCGTGGAGAATTGTACATACAAGCAGGAGTTGCAAAGATAAGAAAAGAAGTAAAAGAAAGAAAAGGATTATCTGAACTATATAATGAAGATGAACTTAATTACGGACATATAATATGTAAGTGCAATTTAGTTGATTGTATTTATATGACAGAAGAGTTTATAAAAAAAGAGAAAGAAAAAAATAAAAATAATTTTATTGCAGGTCATTATGAAGTTGGAAGATATGCTTGGGTTTTAGAAGATGTAGAACCTATTACTCCAATAAAAGTAAAAGGACAGTTAGGTATTTGGAATTACAAATAACAGTTATAATTTCAACATTATTTTGATAAAAATTTAGTAATTAAAAATTACATATACTTGTCAATAACATAGAATCTACTAAAGTATCTATTTGTATAAATGCAGTATTTATATAGCTTTATAGAATTTTTATACAACATTTTTATCAAAATTAATACAACATTTATTACTAATTGACTTTCAATAATCATGTGATACAATATAGTAGAATATGAAATAATAATGCAATTAGATGTATTTATGGCATTGTCCTCATAGAAAAGGGCAATGCTTTTTCATATTCAAAAATCCCCCTTTAAATTCAATATAAAAAGTTTTGGTACTCAGTATTGATTATATTTTTATATTTTTAGTACCAAAAATCATAGTTAGTTATTTTAAAAAATGTGTACGGTTGTATAACACCCTTATAATATAAGGAATCAAAAGTATACAATTGTATAACAAATATGAAAAGTGTAAACAATAGGTAATTTTATAAATGCTTATAAAATAAGGTAAAACTCACCACTGGTGAGTTGCTTGTAAACAGGTTTATCCTGCTTTATTAAAATCCTTTTCCTAAAATAGTATTTAAAAATTAATGTGCATACAATAGTACCAATTTTTAGAAAGGAGAGCGAAAAATGGCTTTAGCGAAGAATAATCAAGTTAAATTTAGAATTGATGATCATACAAAAATGGCTCTTAAAAGAGTTTTAAAAAATAAAAAAATTACAATACAATCTATAATGGAAACTTTATTAATGGAATATATTATAAAAAATATTGATTCAGTTATAAATGAATAATAGTCCTTATATAAAAATAATATAGGGATTTTTTATTGAATAAAAGGGGGATAAAATGAATTTAAATAATAATAAAATAAATAAAAATAACATAACTTTAAGTAGGTGTTGCTATGAATGAAAATAATATAACTTTTAAAGATCTTATTTTAAAATATCTTATCGAAGAGATAGAAAAAGAAAATAATGCGCTGTAATTTTTTTAATAATGCGGTATTATTAAATTGTCTTAATACTCAGTCAAGTAAGAAGATTGGAGGATTGAATGTATAATACTTACTTAACTGAAATAGATTTCAATGTTGGAATCTATATAAGATTATCTCAAGAAGATAAAGATAAAAAATATGAATCTGATAGTGAAAGTGTTATTAATCAAAAAGAATTATTAAGAAGTTATGTTAAAAATAATAATTTTAATCTATGTGGAGAATATGTAGACGATGGATATTCTGGTACTAATTTTGATAGACCAGGATTTCAAAAAATGTTAGAGGATATAAAACAAAAAAAGATAAATTGTGTAGTAGTTAAAGATTTATCTAGATTTGGTAGAGATCATGTTATGACGGGATATTATATTGAAACTTTTTTTCCTGAAAATAATATAAGATTTATATCTATACTTGAATCATATGATAGTTTTAAAAATCAAGCTAGTAATGATTCTTCAACATTTATAATTGCTTGTAATGATTATTATAGTAAACAAAATTCTATTAAGATAAGAAATGTATTAAATGATAAAAGAAAAAATGGTAAATTTATAGGAAGTCAACCATGTTATGGATATATGAGAGATCCTTTAGATAAAGGACATTTAATACCTAATCCAGAACCTGCACCTATTGTAAAAAAAATATTCAAGTGGAGAGCAGAAGGAATAGGACCAACAGAAATAGCAACAAGATTAAATGATATGAATGTACCTACTCCAGCAGGATATAAGAAAACAAATTATTCTTCTAGATTAATTGATAGGGATAGTTGGAATATATCAACAGTAAAGAAAATTTTAAGTAATAGAATTTATACTGGAGATATGGTTCAACATACTCAAACAAAAGTAAATTATAAATCAAAGAAGAAAATAACATTAGATGAAAGTTTATGGGTGATAGTTGAAGATACTCATGAACCTTTAGTGGATAAAGAAACTTTTAAATATGTTAATTCTTTAGGAAAAAGAAAAACTAGAAATTATAGTTTAAAAACAGAAAGACCAAAAAAAATTTTAGAAGGAAAAATATTTTGTAAAGAGTGTGGTAATAGATTATCTGTTTATTATAGAAAGAAACTTAATTATTGGTCTATTAATTGTAATAGATATTCTAGAGATCCAAAAAGAGGAAGATGTAGTTCACACTTTTATCCTTATGATTATTTAGAAGAACAAATATTAGAAAAATTTAATAATTCAGTATCAACATTTATAAAAGAACTTGATATGGAAGAATTAAATAAAGAAGTACAAAAAAATGTTCATAAGGAAACAGAAAATATAGATAAAAAGATAGATGATTTATTAAAAGAAAAAGAACAAATTATAAACAAACTGTCCACATTATATAGTGATAGATGTAATAATATTATTTCAGCTGAATTATATAAAGAGTTATCTACTGAATCAGAAACTAAATTAAAAAAGATTAATAATATAATTGAAGAAGAAAAAATAAAAAAACAAAACATAAAGAATAAAGCAAATATACTACCAGATTATACCAAAAAAATAAAAGAACTATTAGATTTAAAGAAAACTAAAAAAGAACTAATTAACACATTAATAGATAAAATAGTAATTGATGAAAAAAGAAAAATAAATATTATATTTAAATATGATGTAATACCAGAAATTAATTTTATTTATAAAAATAGTAATTTAGTTAGAAATCCTTATGGAAGAATTGGTAAAAAGAAAGATAAATGATATAATAGTAAGTCATAAGGAAGTGATTGTATGATAAAAACAAAAGCAGAAATACTAATGGAAAAAATACCAGCAAAACAAAATATATTATATTTATCAATAGGAGGAAATGAAACAAATTTTTATTATAGAATAAAAGATTGTCCTTTTACTAATGTTATAAGAAAACAAAATTTAGAAAATATAACACTTGAACCATACGATGGTTTTGTAATATCTTTTTCTATCTTTTGCGAGCCGAAGTTGTCTACAGAACTCATTGATAGAATAATAGATTTAAAGAAACCAGTTATAATAGTATATAATTCTCTTTATTCAGAGAATTATGAAGGATACAAATATTTAAGCAACAAATATAAAATAAAATTTAAAGAATTGGATTGTTCTATTACAGAGGATTCATATGATGATTATTCTATTGGTAATGTTAGACATGATGGTTATGCAGTTTCAATGAAATTTAGTAGTGGTTATGGTAAATGTTTCATAAAAAATACAAAGAATTGTTATATAATGAAAAATGAAAATGTTAGTATTATTCATGATGTTAAAGAATACTTTGTTGGTCCAAAAGCAGAAAGAATGGAACAAATTACAACTACATATATGAACTTACTTCGAATTACAACGATAGTGCAAAAACCTAAATGGATTAATAATATTAGAATTTTAAATGATAATATAATTCAAGATGAATTGAATACACTGGATGAAGAAATTAAAAAACTGAAAATAGCTAAATTAGAAAAAGAAATGCTGCTAAGTTCAAATGAAGAGTATAAAAAGGTATTATATTCCAGTGGTGATGAACTAGTTGATGTTGTAGAAAAAATTCTTATTGAAATGTTATCTATTCCTATTGATGATTTAGATCGAAAAAAACAGGATTTATATTTTAAACTTGATGGTATTAATATTTTAGCAGAAGTTAAGGGGGTTAACGATCCTTTTCAGAGGGATAATATAAGTCAAGCAAAGAGACATGTGACAGATTTTGCAAACGAAAACGGAATATATGGTGAAGATGTTAATAAAACATGCAAAGGATTATTAATAATAAATCCATATAGAAAGCAAGATTTAAAAGAAAAATTAGAAAAAGAATTTTATAGTAAAGAAGTAATTAAAGATGCTAAATTTGAAAATATATGTACTTTAGATACATATACCTTATTAAATTACTATTCAAAATGGAGAAATAACAACAAATCAATTGATTTAAAATCAATTATATTAAATAATACATATAATGAACCAGATTATAAAGATATAATTGATTTATAAAAAAATAAACTTTACTTTCGTACCACAAACGGAACAATTGTGGAACAAAAGTAATAATTAACAGCGGTAACTAAACTCACCAGGTGGTGATGGAGCCGAAATAATATATGCACTTCGTAATAGTGATGCGTTATCTAAATTAATTGCAAAAGAACTAGAATCCTCAGGCCAAAATGTTAGAAAATATTACCAAAGAAGACTTCCAAGTAATCCGTCAAAAGATTATTATTATTTACTTAGAGATACCCCAAATAATGAAACTTTAATTGTAGAGTATGGATTTTTAGATAGTACTGGTGATGATGTAAATCTTATAAAAAATAATTGGGAGGATTTAGCTGAAGCAGTTGTTAAGGCTCTTGCAAATTATATTGGTGTTCCTTATTCATTAAATGAAGAAAGTGATTATTATGTAGTTAAGAAAGGCGATTCTTTATGGAGTATAGCTAAAAAATATAACATGACAGTTGATGAACTTAAATCAATTAATAATTTAAAATCAAATTTATTATCAATTGGCCAAAGACTAAAAATAAAAGAGAGTAATGATAATCAAAACATTTATATAGTTAAAAAGGGTGATACTTTATATAAAATTGCTAACATGTATGGAACTACTGTAGATAATTTAAAAGCATTAAATAATTTAAAAAATAATAATCTAAGTATTGGTCAAAAGTTAATTGTTCCTTCGAAAAATAAAATATATATAGTTCAAAAAGGCGATTCACTGTGGTCTATAGCAAGAAAATATGATACTACAGTTGATAGTATTAAAAGAAATAATAATCTTTCTACAAACGTTTTACAAATAGGTCAAAAGTTAAAAATATGAGTTTAAAATAATTCATATTTTTTTATATTGTGTGTATAATATAATTAGCACTAAGCGTTGACAAGTGCTAATATTTTTAGTATAATAATATACGTAAAAAGGAGGAATGAATTATGTTTAATCAAAATAATGAAGAAAATGAAAACGTTCTTGAAAAATATGGACGTAATATAAATGACGATGTAAAAAATCGTAAAATTGATCCAATTATAGGCCGTGATGAAGAAATAAGAAGTATAACTAGAATACTTTCTAGAAAAACTAAAAATAATCCAGTTTTAATTGGTGAACCTGGTGTAGGTAAGACTGCAATAGTCGAAGGACTTGCTCAAAGAATTGTTAAAGGTGATGTTCCAGAAAGTCTTAAAAATAAAACAATTTGGGAACTTAATATGGCCTCACTTATCGCTGGTGCAAAATATCGTGGTGAATTTGAGGAAAGACTTAAAAAGGTTTTAGATGAAGTTAAGAAAAGTGAAGGCAATTTAATAATGTTTATTGATGAAATTCATTTAATTGTTGGAACAGGTGCAACTGAAGGTGCAATGGATACAGGAAATATTCTAAAACCAATGCTTGCACGTGGAGAGATACATGTTATTGGTGCTACTACCTTAAACGAATATCGTATGTATATTGAAAAAGATGGTGCACTTGAAAGAAGATTTCAAAAAGTAACAGTTTGCGAACCAACAGTCGAGGATACAATAACAATTCTTCGTGGTTTAAAAGAAAGATTTGAAATATATCACGGAGTTTCAATTCAAGATAGAGCTTTAGTTAGTGCGGCAACTTTATCAAATAGATATATTACAGATAGATTTTTACCTGATAAAGCGATAGACCTTGTTGATGAAGCATGTGCTACAATAAGAGTTCAAATGGATAGTGTTCCAACAGCTCTTGATGAAATAACTAGAAAAATATTAACATTACAAGTTGAGAAAGAAGCTTTAAAAAAAGAAAAAGATGAACTTTCTGTAAAAAGACTTGAAAAGATAGATGAAGAGCTTTATGATTTAAAAGGTAAAGAACAAGAGTTAAGTACTAAATGGAAAGAAGAAAAATCTATTAATGAAGATATCAAAAAAGTTAAATCTGATATATCTAAATATACATTTGAACTAGAACAAGCAGAGAATAATTATGATTTAGAAACTGCCGCAAGAATAAAAAATGGAATACTTCCAGAACTTAGAAATAAGCTTGATGAACTTTCTAAAAAAGGTAATGAAGGAATCCTTTCAGATACTGTTACAAATGAAGATATAGCAAATGTTATAAGTAAGTGGACAAATATTCCAATATCTAAACTTATGAGTAGTGAAAAAGAAAAGATTCTTAATCTTGAGGATAATTTAAGAAAAAGAGTTAAAGGACAAGATAAGGCTTTAAAACTTGTATCCGATGCAATTATTCGTTCAAGAAGTGGTATCAAAGATCCTAATAGACCAATTGGTTCATTTATGTTTCTAGGTCCAACAGGAGTAGGTAAAACAGAGGTTGCAAGAAGTCTCGCTTATGAACTATTTGATGATGAACATCATATGGTAAGAATAGATATGAGTGAATATATGGAAAAATACTCAGTATCTAGACTTATTGGTGCAGCACCAGGTTATGTTGGTTATGAAGAAGGAGGACAACTTACAGAAAAAGTAAGAAGAAATCCATATTCAATTGTACTTTTTGATGAAATAGAAAAAGCACATCCAGATGTACTAAATTTATTATTACAAATTCTTGATGAAGGAAGACTTACTGATTCTAATGGTCGTACTGTAGATTTTAAAAATACTATTATTATAATGACATCAAATGTTGGAAGTGAATATATTATTAATGGTGAAGAGGATAAAGTTACCTCTGAACTTCCAAAATATTTTAAACCGGAATTTTTAAATAGACTTGATGAAATAATAATTTTCAATAAATTATCAAAATCCGATTTAAAAGAAATTCTTGATAAAATTATCGAAGAAATTGAAAAAAGATTAATTGATATTAATGTAAAAATTAATCTTACTGATAATGCTAAAAATTATTTTATTGATAATGGTTATGATGAATATTATGGAGCAAGACCACTTAAAAGACTTGTTAATAATAAACTAGAAACTTTAATTGCTAAAAAACTTATAAATAATGAAATCAAACCTAATACGATAGTTAATGTTGATTATATTAATAATGAATTAAAGGTTAGTTAAACTAGCCTTTTTTTAATGTATTTCTTTACATACTCCAGGATCTGGTTTATAGAAACAATGGTTTTTATATCTTCCAGATAAGTTTTGAGTATACCAAGTATTTTTACAAGAATCACCTTTTTTCGGAGCATAAAACCATAATGCATTTGTTGCGGGGTAATAATATTCTCCATCTAAAATTCTTTTTGCTAAATTTTTTTCCATTGTAGTCGCAGCTGCTTCGAATAAAGAACTTGTAGTTCCCACAAATTGATTTTTTTGATAAATTGCATTATATACACTATTAATATTTTTAAAAGTTAAACAATTTGCTAACACTCTATTTACTACAACATTTCCAACCATTAACATTCCTAGTTCTCCTTCATTTAGGGCTTCCGCACGCATTATTCTTGCAAGTAAATCAAGTTCTTTTGAATTATATGAAACAATCATTATATCACCGCTATAATATATGCATAAAAAAAGAAAATTGTTATTTCTTAAAAAAACTTAACAATTTTCCAACACTAAAAATTATTTTATCACTATTTTTAATAGCAACTGTTTTAAATATTGCTTTTCCTCCGATAGTAAGCGAGGAAATTAAAGCTGCAGTTATTACACTTATTAAAGATATATTAACTTTAGTTATGTTTGCTATTGATATAGCAAGTACAGCACCAAGTCCTCCAGAAACAATACCACATATATCTCCAACAATATCATTACATATACTAGATATTTTAACATTGTTTTTAATAAGTTTAATTGTTTCTTTAGCACCTTTAATTTTTTTTGCATTCATTGAGTGAAATGTTGATTCTTTACTTGTAAGACTGCTTGCTCCAATCATATCAAAGATTATACCAATTGCTATAACGAGTAATATTATAAGTATCATTACCACTATGCTAGCATGACTTGATAAATAATTTGTTGAGAAACTGAAGATGGTGGATAATATAAAAGTCCATAAAAAAACTTTATATACCCAGTTATTTTTTTTCATATAACCCTCCTATAAAGTTATTAAAAATGTTATGGTTTATTATAAATTAATCTTACGGCTTTGGTCGAGTTGAATTTCTCTATTTTCTCTCCCTTGGTTACCCTTAGGCGATTTCTCTTTAAAGAAAATAATTAGTAGTTGCCTAACTAATGACTCGATTGCCACATAGTCCGCACTTCAATCTTTATAATAAATAACACGCTAGAGGTTTTCCCTGACACATCTAAACTATTCTTATTCGCTTTTGCAGTTAAGATTTCATCAACATTATTATTCGTTAAATCCCTAATAACCACGCACGACATGAATAACTCTTCCTTTTTTGCTTAATTACAGGGGGTTAGTCATATGCCGTTATGATTTCCCTATAATTTTAAATTACATATTCACCCCAACTTGGGCAGAAGCAGCAAATATATAAAGTGCAATTGTATCAATTAATGGATTTTTAGCCCCATCTTCAAATAGTGATTGTGACTAGCATAATGCACCACATAAATATTATATCAAACCTACAAAATTTTGTCTAGTAGGTGTACACTTTAATTATATGCACAATTTTTTTCTTGATTACGGCGTTTAACTATGATATAATGTTTTTGCCGTAGGGGCGTGGTATAATGGTAGCATAGGAGTCTCCAAAACTTTAGATGGGAGTTCGATTCTCTCCGCCCCTGCCAATTAAAAAAATAGATTTAACTATAAATGCTAGTTAAATCTTTTTTAATATATAGAAATTGGTTATAAAAATCTATCCCAATAATATTTTTCTTCACTTGATAATATATTAAAATATTCTTTAATTTGTGAACTAATCAGCTTAGCCTTTTTATTTATAGGTGTACCATCATTATAATAATCTTTTGTAATACTTTTAGACATTAAGTCAGAAAAAATTACAGCTCTATCCTCTAAATAATTTGTTTTGCTATATGCTGATATAAAATAAGCATTATTTAAATTACTATAATAATAAACATAATTATTACTTGTATCTCCGTATGTAAAATCTATTGGATTAACCTCTTTCATTGTATTATTTATATCAATTGGATAACCTTTAATCTTTATATAAATATCTATATAATGCATTATTTCATGATGTAAAGTATTTTCAAATAAAAGTCCAGGTTCTATCATAATTTTAATGTTACTACTATCTTTTGCATCAGTAAGACCAGATACATTACCACTTATGTTTTTTACTAAATAAATAGTTAATGGCATTCCATAATCTTTCATTTCTTTAAAAAAATTATTTGGATATTTTTTTAATGCTTTATCTATTTCATTAAGATACTCATTTATAATATTATCATCATTTAATTTTTCTGAGCCATATCCATTAATAGTATAATTTCCTAGTTCATCTTTATATGCTATTTTAATAGAATATTTATTTTGTATTTGATTTCTTAAGTCATCATTTTTTTCATCCAAAGTTTTTTCTATAACAGGTTTATTTTCTTCGGGTACAATTATTGTTTCATTATTATTAGTGCTTATTTTATCATTATTACTAGGTTTATTAGTATTGATTTTATCAATTATATTATTATTATTAATACTAGAGTTATTATTATTTTCAGTATCAATTATTTCATCATTAATTTTTTCCCAAGTAGCATAAAGTGTAGTGTTTTCCTTTATTATTGAATTATTATAAAAAGGGGTATTATTTTTATCAACCCAACCCTTAAAAGTGTATCCCTCAAGTGTTGGTTCTTCTGGAAGAGTTAATTTACTATTTTTGTTTATAATAATATTATCAATTTTACTTCCGCCTTTAGTATCAAATGTTACTATTATAGTTTCTTTAATTTCCTCTTTACTTTCTTTTTTAGGACATGAATATTTAACTTTTTTTACGACTGTTTTAGTTTTGCCATCATAGCATTTATAAGTGTTTGTAAATAATCCTTTATCTATATAAATAGTATATCCACCATTATAGTATTTTCTAACTTTAATTATGGGACTACCATTAAATGATAGGGCAATAAAATCAATACATATTAAAACTATTATAAAACATAGTATAATAATAATTATTTTATATTTTTTCATTATACCTCCTTTCAAAATAATTTATTTTTTTAAAGTTAAATTATTTATATATAAATCTATAAATGGTTTTAATTTTAATATTGATTTAAAATCTATTAAAAATCCAGCAGATAATTTATGACCTCCACCATCTGGATGAAATGTTTTACCAATTTCATTTAAATCTATACTTTCTTTAACACTTCTTAAGGAAACTCTATTACGATTAAAATTAATTATTATTATAAAATCTATTTCTGGTCTTAATTTACAAATGCTATTTCCCACTATAGATCTATATTGCTCACAAATAGTTACACCAACTTTATAACCATTATAATCAGTAATACATAAATTTTTATTTATAAATTCAATATATTCTTTTTGTTTTTTTAAATCTGACTTATATAAGTCTTCATATATTTTAGGCAGTTTAAAATCATCATTATCATTTAGATTACATATTAAGTTTATATATTCTTCCGGTCCAATTAAAGCGTGCGTAAATGCAAGTAATTTAGCATTATATTTTTGATCACCAAAATCAAAATTGTCTTGTTCTCTAATAGCCTCTACAAAAGTTTTATAAAACTTATTATTAAATCTAGTATCTAAAGTTAGTAAATAATTATAAAATAACTGTGTACCGCAAGTAGGTTTACCATTTAAATAAATTATACTATTTACAAAATATGGAGAATTTTCTATTATTTCGTGATGATCGAAATGCTTTATCTTATTAGTAATTTCTGGATGCTTGTTTAAATAATCTAATATTGTTTTGGATAGTGCAAGATCACATACATATATTATTTCATATTTAGAATAATCTATTGAACTAAAAACCTCTATTAATTCATTTATTTCACATAATATATAATCAATATTACTATAATGTTTTTTAGCAAGTATTAATGAACCCATACCATCAATATCTGCAATATGAGTTATCATAATTATTTTATTATTATTTATATTTTTAATCATAATTTAGTCACCCAATTATATTTTAATAAAATTTTTATAATAAGTAAATGATGTTTTTAGTTTTAAAAATTAATCTTAATTTTTAAAGTAAATGACATTATAAATATAAGTTTCTTTTACTTTTAGACATTTTATACTGATAATAAAACTTAACTTGGATTTATTATTAATCGCTATTTCTATTATAAATAAAATGATGCTGTTTTAGATGTAAGTGGCTACATGTGTTATTATAAACTTATAAGTAAGAAAAAAATTTGTGAATTTTTCTTCAAAAAGAGTTTACTGTAATTAAAAATGGTATAAAGGAGCATATTTAGTTATGCTTTTTTTATATGTATAAATATGTTAAAATGTTATTGAGGAACTGATTTAATGAATATAATAAAACCTAAAATTAAATTTACTGAAAAGCAATTTTTTAAAAATAATGTTTATAAAAATGCGTTGTTTACTAAAAATCCAGATAATAAAATTATAATCGAAGATATTGATTTTGATAGTTGTATATTTAAGAACATAGATTTTTCACTTATTGAATTAATTAATGTAAATTTTTTAGACTGCATTTTTGAATCTTGTGATTTATCAAATAAAAATTTTGATGAAAAATTAATTGAAAGATGTGAGTTTAATAGTTGCAAATTATTAGGAAGTTCATTTATTAATGCATCATTAAAGGATATTTTAATAGATAATTCTACATTAAAATATGTTAATTTTTCCGGAACTAGTATGAATAAAATAAAAATAACTAATTCAAATATGTCAGAAAGTTATTTTACAGAAACTAAGTTTAAAAATATAGAACTTGATAATAATAATTTTAATAAAGCAGAATTTTTACAAACAAAACTGTATAATATAGATTTTTCAAATAATGACATTAGTGAAATAGTATTTGATAATTATTCAATATATGGTGTTATTATAGACCCATTACAAAGTCAGTTTATAGTGGGTAGTTTAGGAGCGAGGTTTAAATAAAATGGATAGAATAGATTATTTAAAAGAAAAAAAATATAAGATGCAAGGACAACTTAATTCATTATATTCAAATAATGGAGATATTGGTCAAATACAAAAGGTTAAATCACAAATAAATGAGATTAATTTTGAAATTAATAGTAAAAAAGGTAATGAAATATCTCAAAATAATCAAATTAATAAGGAAAAAAGGGATATTTTTAAGGCTATAAGTGCAAATAATTTTAATAATAGAAAATAAATACTTGTAACAAAGGTAAATTTTATGCTATAATTTTGCTTGCAAGGAGTGAGATTGATGAAAAAGTTAAAGAAAAATTTACCTGAAGGCGTAAAATATGAATTTGCTAGATATAAAGGTGTTAAAGTTAAATTAGTACCTAACAAAAAGAAAAGTAATAAGACAAAATAAAAACCACGAATTAATCGTGGTTTTTTAATGTTAGAATTTAATTTTGCAAGCATTTTCATCTATAATACTTATTACGAAGTTAACTAATGTAGGAAGCATGAATAATACCGCTACTAAAATCAATCTGATAAAAACTCTTTTTGTTATTTTACTTAATGCATCGTTATCAGTATTTAAAAGAGCTTTTACAAAATCATAGATGCTTAATCCTATGCATAGTACTATGCCGGCATATTTTATAATACTAAATATTTTTTCAATATATTTTTGAATATTTCCTTTAAATATACTTTCGCACTTTAATTTCCCCGTATTAATGTTTGTATTAATATTATCAAGTTTTGAACTATTTCCTGAAGTATCTCTGTCAGGAGTGTAATTATCATTAATTGAGCTATCATTTTCACTATCGCCTGCATGTATTATTTTGGGACAATCTTTATCTGATTTTAAACTACCATTTCTCATTGATTTACTTAATTTAAATTCTAATGAGTCACCGCCAGCACTACAAAATAATAATTCAGTTCCAGGGTTGATTTTTGATTCTTCACCATAACGCATAAGTACATCACCGTTTTCTTGAGCCTCTAACGTTATTTTACATACAATATTATCTTCTTCATCAACTATTAAATTATAATCAGCACCTTGACAACTTATTAATCCTTCTTTATATGGGATGATACCACTAAATCTAAATGTGTCATAGTAGTCGTCATATGTTACAGATAATTGACTTAAACTATTAACACCATTTTCTAAGTTAGAATTTAATGATATTTCTATATCAGGATTTGCAGCGCATGTGTAGTTTTTTTTAGTTAAATCTGTTTGATTTGTACCATCAATAATTAACTCAACTTTTTCTGGGGTCGCAAAGTATTTTCTTATTTTCACTTGACAACTAGTTGATTCATTATCTAGAGTTAAACTACTACATGAAAAAACTTCATATTCTTCAGTTTTATTATAATTACATTCCGCTTTAGCAGCATATGCACTAAATGGTAATAATAATATAATTAGTAATAATAATTTAAACATCACTTTTTTCATAATTTTATTTTAACATATATCTTATATATTATCAATTAAAAAATCGCAAATTGTTTGCGATTAAAAGTTAATTTTACAAGCATTTTCATCTATAATACTTATTACGAAGTTAACTAATGTAGGAAGCATAAATAATACAGCTACTAAAATAAGCCTAATAAATACTTTTTTTGTTATTTTACTTAGGGAATCTTTATCATTATTTAATAGTGCTTTTACAAAGTCATATATACTTAAACCTATACATAAAATTATTCCTGCATACTTCATTAAACTAAATATTTTTTCAATATATTTTTGTATATTTCCTTTAAATATACTTTCACACTTTAATTGATCAGTTTTAGAATCAATTTCAATTTTTTCAAGAGGGGATGATATATTCCTTTTACAATTTTTTGGATCTAAAGTAAATAAGAATGTATGAAAATCCTCACCTTCAATATTTTCTTCACAAAAATATGTTTCGGTTGGATTAGGACATTTATCAAATGTACCAAATTTATCAAAACCTACTTTTGCATTACCATAAGAATCACCAGAACCTAGTTCTTTATGCCCACCTTCTCCGACTACATATTCATTTAAAGTTGAACCATAATTTACCCTAACAATTATTTTACCACTTTTTTTCTTAAATAATTCAAAATTTATTGTTTTATTTGATGCATTTGGGACTTTACTTGTTCCAAAATTATAATTGTATTTATTTTCTTTTGTACATTCTAAAATTACTTCATCTGGTGTATCTTCACCATTACCTTCGCCACTTCCTCCAGAACTTGATCCATGAGGGTGTCTATACCTTGGTAAATATTCTGTCGTGTCTTTTTCTGTACTACTATTGCTTTTCCCAAATCTAATTACTAGACCGTTTTCTGATAGATTGCCTCGCTGTACTACTACGTTTGGACAATATGGAGATTTTCTGTCATAAAAATGGTCTATATAATTATTTTTTTTAAAATTTGGTATGTTAAGAACAACACCAGGTTTATCCCATATTTCTTCACATTCTGTTAAGTCTAGAGGACAGTCTTCCTCAAGATTATATGTTTTAGTATTACCAGCAGAATCCTTGTAGTAAACAATTAAGTTCACTGTATCTTTATATACATCAACTTGTAATCCCTTGTTACTGTTAGTTGTATCTAGTTGAAAATCTTCATAAATACATGAGAACTTTGGCTCATCTTCATCGAATTCATCTGCATATGTTTGATGTATAGATAATATGCAAAAAAGAAATATAGTAATAATTTTAAATAAATTTTTCATTTTTTCCTCCTCTATAATACAAAAACATTTTATCATAATGCAAAATTAAATGCAATTTTATTGCGTTAATTTAATTAATAGTTTATAATTAATATGGTGATGTATTTTGAAAAGAAAACTTACTATGTTTATTGTGATTGTTGTTGGAATTTTTTCATTTAGTAGCGGAGTTAAGGCTGCTGTTATTAAAAATAATACTTGTGATTTTTCACCTGTTACATTGACTATGCTAAATGCAACCGATGAAGGCTTAGATGCTTTAACATGCAAAAATGAAAATGTAACTAAATTTATTAAATTATTATCTATTTGTTTTATGATTGTTAAAATAGTTGTTCCTTTGATTTTAATTATTACAGGTATTATATCTATGTTTAATGCATTTGTTGCTGATGATCAAAGTGCAATGTCAAAGGCTTTGTCTAATTTTGTTATTAAACTAGTAATTGGAGTTGCGATCTTCTTTTTACCTACTATTCTATCTGCGATGATAGGATTAATAAACGGTAGTGATGATGTAAAAGATGAATATTCTGTTTGCTCAAAATGCTTGCTTGATTATTGTAGTTGTCCTGGAGTACATTGTAAAAATTCAAAACCACATAATGGGAAAGCTCCAAAAGTAACAGATAATACTACAAATATTGACGTTGAATATCAAAAGGGGTGAAGAGATGTTTATTTTAGATTTTAGAAAAGATGCTGGTGAATTTATAAATAAATTCGTTATAGGTTTTGTATCAGGTATTTATAAATTGGTTGATTATGCCTATAGAGTTTTTATGGTTCTTGCAAAAACTAATATATTTTCAGAAGAAAATTTCAAGGATATTACAAGTAATATTTATAAAATATTAGCGGTAGCAATGCTTTTTATTTTAGCTTACGCAATTCTTTTAAAAATAGTAGATCCAGATGGAAGTACAAAAGGAATTGATGGAAAAAAGACATTTCAAAATTTTATTATTGCAATTATTTTGATTATTTTATGTCCTTCTATATTTTCTTTTGCTTATGGTTTGCAAAGCGCTATTTTAGATTCTGGTATTATTGGTGGAATAATTACTGGAAATGTAGGAGATGCCAATAGTGAAAATGTTACTAATGCTAATATTTATGGCGGTATATTGATGAGTGTTAATACTTTTGAAGTTTTCTTTAGACCGGTAGGTGGACTATCCGGTAGTGATGTTAAAGGTGCTACAAATATTGGTGAGGTTGTTGCTTCAAAACCCGTATTGAGTCTTGACGGTAGTTCTGAGGATTTGTATATAAATTGCGATGGTAGTCAAAGTGAAGAATGTTCATATGATGCTGCATTTCTATTTGCACAAAATACTGGTTCTTTTACACCAATGAAAGCTTTTGCATTGAATATGTATGATAATGAAATAGATTTTGATTGGTTTGCTGCATTCATTGTTGGATTATTGTTGATATATGTAATAATATCATTTTGTTTTGATATGGGGATTAGGGTGTGTAAATTAGCTTTTTTTCAAATGATTGCTCCAATTGGAATTATATGTATGGCTATTCCTAAAATGGAGGATGTATTTAAAAAATGGCTTTCCAATACAACAAAAACTTATTTAAGTGTTTTTATTAGAACATTAGTAATGAGTTTTGGAGTTTATTTAATTTCCTTAGTTGCTAATAACCCACTATTTTCCGATGAAACTGGTGGTCAAACCGGTGTACCAATTTTTAATTTAATGGCCAAATGTTTTTTAATTATGGGTATCGTTGTTTTTATTAAACAATCTCCGAAATTGTTAGGTGATATTTTCGGAATTGGGGATGGCGATATGAAACTTGGTATTAAAGATAAATTGAAAGCTGGTGGAGCATTTGCAGCTGGAGCTGCTATTGGGGCAGGTACAACAGGTCTTGTTAGAAATGCTGTTAATGCTGGTCAAAACTTTAAAAAGGCACCAAAAGATAAAAAATTTGGAGCTGTAGTTAAGGGAATAGGAAGTACACTTGCTGGAGGAGCCTCAGGATTTACAAAAGGAGTATGGTATGCAAAAGATGCAGGCAGTGGAAAAGATATGAAAAATGCTCTTAATAAAGCAGCTGATGCTACTGTTGAAAATAGAAATAAAAGAGAGGCATATAAAGCAGCACATCCTGGATTTGGTGGAGTACAAAAAGGTCATATTATGGATGCTGTAAGAAGTGCAGGTTCATATTTCGGAGTTGATTCTCTAGCTAGTCTTAAGAAAGAAAAAGAAACTGCCGATAAGATGCAAGGATTCTATAAGACAATGGCGAGTTATGTTGAAGATAATGAAGCAGTTGCCAACTTTGCGGGTTTATATGAAGCTGAAAGAAAAAGAGAAATTTCAGATAGTGTATTTGATGAAAAAAATTATATGGCAGCATTAAATGCCAGGTATTCACAAATAATGAATGATTCAAACTATGATGGGATGACTGCTGAACAGAAAAAGGCAATTGCAACTAGTCAAGTTGATAAATCTAATTTTGTTAGAAAAATATCTTCAGCTGAAATGGCACGTGCATTACAAGAAAAAGAAGCTAATTTAAAACGTTTGGATTCATTAAAAAAACTTGCTACTGTTAGAGCAGTAAATGAAAAGCTTAATAAAAAGGCGGCTGATGGAACTATAATTGATTCAAGATTCCAAGCAGTTGTTAATGAAGCCAAAGTATTTAAACAACAAAATGCAAATTATGATTTTGTTCAAGATATGAGTGAAATTTCAGGATTAACTTGGGATAAAAGTTGGAATGATATTATGTACAATAATAATAACTTATCTTTAGCAGATTATAATGCTGCTGTAGATAAATTAATGAGTGATATGAAAGCTGGAACTACTGGAGTTAAATACTTTTCTGATAGTGAAAATGCTAAGAATCATTCTGGTGCTGTATCTGCAGAAATATCTAAGCAAATTCAAAAACAACAAGAAGGTAAATAATATAAAAGGAGGAAATACTAGTGAGAAATCAATATTTAGTACCTGCCAATAGTAAAAAGTCACAATTAATATTTGGCTTCTTTACTTGGCCAGATTTAATACTTTGTTTAATTGGTGCGGCAATTACAATAGCATTATTAATTATCTTAAAAAATCCATCAACTGTTGAATTAATAATTGCTATAATACCTGTGCTTATTGCTGCAGGACTTGTAATGCCGGTAAGAAACTATCATAATGTTATGCAACTACTTAATAACATGTTAGATTTTTATACTAATACAAGAAAATACTATTGGAAAGGTTGGTGTGTAAAAGATGACACAAATGAACAGTAATAGTGCTCCAAGTGGAGTAAAATATGCTGAAGATTGGCTTCCTATTAAGTCAATCAATAATGGAATGATTTTAACTGATGATGGTTATTATGTAACTGGAGTTAAGGTTAGTCCAAAAAATATATTTATATTAGATGAACAAAGTCAAAATGCTACATTATTTAATTTATCAACATTTTATAATACTTTAGATTTTGATTTTTGGCTTCTTGTATCAGATAGACCTGTTGATATAAGTTTATATCTTAATGAATTACAAGTTGAATATAATAAAAATCCTAATAGTGCTATTAGAAAACTTATTATGCAAGATATTAATAAAGCAAATCTATTTATGAGTAGAGATTATAATGTAGTTGATACAGAATATACATTTTTATTTAAAGAAAAGAAGATGGAATTAGTTCAAAAAAAATTACATACTTTAATAAGTGGTCTTAGTAATGCAGGACTTAATTCTACACAAACTAGTAATGCTGATTTAAGAATGCTTCTTGATAATTATTTAAATGATGGTATATCTACTAATTTTAGGGCGGTGATGTAATATGAGTAAACTTAAAAGTGAAGTAGCACCTAAAGGTATTAATTTTAGACCAGCTACAGAATTTATGCTTGGAGATAAATACTATACAATTATGACAGTTGTAGGATATCCAAGAAGTATATTCCCAGGTTATTTATCTGATATTACAAATATTCCTGGAGTTAGACTTGCTATAAAACATATTCCTATTTCATTTGAAATTTTAAAAAAGATGTTAAATAAAGAAATAGCGGATTTAAAAATTAGATATCAGCAAGAAAAAGATCAAACAACTCAAGAAAGAATTAGACAAGATTATGAATCTTTGGAACAATTTATTTCAATGCTTGCTTCTTCTCAAGCTAGAATATTTGATTTTCAAATGCATTTAATGGTTTCAGCAGATTCTAAAGATGCCTTGGAACTTACTAAAATTCAAGTTAGAAATTATATTGATGCATTAGGTATGAGAGCAGTGTCTTTAATGTTTGAACAAGAAAAAGCATTAAAAAGTATGATACCAATATTCCCAGAACAAGATATTGAAAAAAGAATTGGTATTCCACTTCCTTCAGTTACAATTGCGGGAATGTATCCTTTTGTATTTGATTCAGTAAAAGATCCTGGTGCAGGAACACTTCTTGGAATGGATAGATCTGGTGGTGTAATTTTATATAACCAATTTTTATATCAAATAAGAAAAGAAAATAATCGTAATAATGCAAATATTATTATTCTTGGTACATCTGGTTCTGGAAAAAGTACTGCAGCTAAACTACTTCTTAGAACTCATTTAAGAAATGGTTTAAAATGCGTATGTATTGACCCAGAGGGTGAACTTGGTGAAATGGTTAATATGATGAAAGGCGATTTCCTAGATCTTGGTAAAGGTGGAGATTTTGGTATGATTAACCCACTTGAAATTGTTGTTGATGTTGATGAAACTGAAATAGAACAGGGACTTGGCTATACAGTTCTTACAAGAACTCTACAACAGTTAAAAGCCTTTATGAAATATTATAACCCTTCAATTGAAGAGGATGTATTAACATTATTTAGTGAGATAGTTCAAGATACTTATAAAAGATATAAGATAGATTATGAAACTGATTTTACTAAACTTACGAGTGCAGATTTTCCAACATTTGATGATGTATATGCCACTATAAAAGGAAGACTTTTATCAATGACAGATGCAACAAGAGAAAGAGATGTAATGGAAAGACTTGAACTTAAAATAAGACCTTTAATTAAGGAATTAAGATATTATTTTACAGGTCATACAACACTTCAAATTAATAGTGACTTTATTGTTTTTAATATAAAAGAAATTATGAATAGTGATGAAAATATTAAAAATGCTCTATTCTTTAACATATTAAAATATGCATGGGGACTTTGTCTTGATAAAGATATAAATACTGTAATGATGGTTGATGAAGCACACGTACTTTTATCTAACCACAATGAACTTGGTGCAGAATTCTTATCTCAAATTCAAAGAAGAGCAAGAAAATATAATACAGGAACTATTGTAATTACACAACAACCAACCGATTTTGCAGCTCCAAATTTAATAATGCATGGTAAAGCAATATTTGATAATGCATCAAGTTATTTAATAATGAATTTAAGAAAACAAGCTGTTGATGATCTTTCTAAGTTAATCGATTTAAATGAAACTGAAATGGAAAGAATAAAATACTATAACCAAGGTGAAGGACTTCTTATATGTGGTAATAGACGTATGAATATGACTGTTATTGCTACTCAAGAAGAACTTGATTCATTTGGTTCTGGTGGTGGATATTAAAAGCCTTTACATAGGCTTTTTTTAATGGTATCATAGTTTTCATGAAAACTATTTTATTGGGGGAATTATTAAATAAAAATACTAGTTTAAGAAAATCTTTAGGTTCTTTCACAAAGGTTCTTTATGATGTGGAAAAAAGTATTCCATTTAATCTTAAATATAATTTTTATAACAATTTATCAACATTAAAAATTGAGTTAAATCTAGATAAAACTAAGATATTAAAAAACTTTTATTCATTCGGAATATATGATGCTAAAGAAAATAAAATAATTATAGATTCTTATGCAATAAAAAAATTTATTAAAAAAAACAATATTAATGTTATTTATTTTAATAAATATATAAACTTATTTTTATATCATGAATTAATGCATATGGCTAGTTCAAAAAAAGATGGTAATATTTATTATTCTGGTTTTGATAAATACCCTGTTAATATAACCGAACTTTATAGTAGGTCTTTGACTGAAGGTTATACTGAATATTTAGCCTGTAGTTATTATAATATTAATAATAATTTTTATTATATAGATATGAAGATTACTAATATGTTAATGTGTATACTAGGTAATGATGTAATTGCATATTCTTATTATAATACTTTAGGTGTAGCTTTATTAATTCAAAAACTTAAGGAAATTTGTCCTAATGAAGATATTGATAAATTATTTAAAAATATAAACTATAGATATTTTGAAAGATTTAATGAAGATAATGTTTATTTTATTCCTTTAATTCAAAACATACTTGTAAATATATTTATTGTAAAGATAAATAATGATAGTATAAATGGTATAACTTATGAAGAGTTAATGCCCTTTATTAACTTTTTTAAAGAATCATTAATAACATATAATGGTTTAAAAAATAATTATACACATATTCGAAATCTTCCAAATTTAAATGAAAGTTTAATAAAGTTTAATATGTTTTATGAAAATATCGTAAATAAAATAAATATGCATAGATAAATTGTTGTAGAAACAGCTGTTTTTATGTTATAATTTTTATATTGATAGGTGGTGATTTTCTTGGATAATAATGAAGACTTAAATCAAGTTAATGAAGAAGAAACATTATATGATGAAATGAATATTCCTGAAGAGATGCCTATAGAAAACTATAATGATGATGGTGCCTACCAAGCTAAAAGTAATAAAGAAATTCAAAAAGAAAGAAATATTGAAACTAATAAAAAAGTAAGTAAGATGGCTACTGAGGCTGCCGCTAATTATTTTGGTGGCCCTGCTGCTGGTAAAGTGGTAAATGCTGTAAATGAAACTAAAATGGGTGAAAAAGTTCATGATGCAATTGCAAAAAAAATGCATGATGCCTCTCGTAGAAATATTTTAGCACATCAAACACAGAAAACATTAAATAATTTAAATGATGTAGGTGCTATTGATGCTGCAAATACAGCATTAAATATAGTTAATGGAGATGTTTCAAAAGAGGGCATGGCTGCGGCTGCTAAGAATAGTGCCACAACAAATATAGCTAATAAAAAAGTCACAAGTAGTAATGTTGCATCTGCTTCTAAGAATCAAAAAAATAATAATTTTAAAGTTCCTAAAATTGATTTAAAAAATAGCAAAATACTTACATCTAAAGATACAAAAGATAATTTATTTAGAAAAAAAATTATGAAGCTTATTATAAAACATCCATGGCTGATAGGGGTAATATTAGGAATCTTTTTAATATTGTTAATAGTTTTATGTATTATAGGAAGCTCTAGTGATGACTTTTCAGGTGGTGGAAATGGTTCAATTGCCTATGATGGTTCTTGTTCTGAAATGCCAATCTATGGAACTACGCTGAGTAAAAGTGAATATGTTGAGAAAGTTGAAGCCTATTTTAGTCCTGATTCAAAATGGATAAAAAATGATGATAATAACAAAAAATGGGCATCAAAATTATATGATAACGCTGGTAATATGTATGATATTGCAACTGATAATGGAGTTAATCCTGAACTAGTAGTTGCAAGAGCAGTACTTGAACATGGTGATAGTGATTATGATACTAATAATTATTGGGGAATTGCTGTTTATAATGGTGCAAGTTTTGGAAAATCATTTAGTACTTTTTCTGAAGGTGTACTTGCATTTGTTAATATAGTTAAAGAATATCCTAATGCATTTGAAATGATGATGAGATACGCTTATATTGGTACATATTGGGCTGCTGATGATTCTAAAACTGGTGGGAATTGTAGTACAAGTTACGGTGGATGCTATTATCTTCCATATATGAAAGATTATTATGATAATCAAGATGATTACGAAAAAGCTGTTTCAATATGCAATAAGGAAGAATGTAAGCTTAAAAGAGAAGGAGATTATTGTTTTGTGACTGATGCTAGTAAATGTGTTAAAACTAGATCTACTGATTCTGATGTTGATAAAGTTGACCAAATTGCTTATGCTAAATATCAAGTTGCAAGAATGGCACAGCAAAGAAAATTTATTTTCGGATTGGACCCAGTTGATTGTTCCGCAGAAAATAATACTGAATTTGGTAATTTTGAAAGGTGTTTTAAATTTGACCAATTTGATCCTAGATGGGTTAATATGAAATTAGGAAAGTCAGGTTCTGATATGCATGTTGGTTGTGCTGTTACATCTATATCAATTGGTATATCTTGTTTTAGCAATAACTTTGATCCAACTTTTAACCCCGCTAAATTTTTAAATCTTGCAAATTCATCTCAATATGTTGAGAGTTGTTTTTGGAGAAATGAAAAAGGAGAACCTACACCTAACTTTATTTGGTATTGTCCTGCAATTTCAGTATTTGCGCCAAATATTTCTGTTGAAGATGTTTCAATTGATAAAGTGTATGGTACAAAAACTATGACTTTAGAACAAAAAGTTGCCTACATGCAAAAATATGCTAATGGTAATTACTTTATTTTAGTGCACACTACACCCCTACTAGATAATGGAACTTTTGGAACACATTTTACTTTATTAAGAAGTTGGAATTTAGCAAATGGTACTTTTACCGTATTTGATCCAAATGGTGGAAAAATATCAGAATATAAGCTTTATGATATTAATGCGTTTAAAGTATATAGGTACTAGAAAGAAAGGAATAATATGAAAAATAAGGGAAGCATTATTATAATTATAATTTTGATTATTTTTGGAATAATTACAATAGGATATTTTACATTGTTTCAAAATTTTGATTCTAATAACAATATTTCAAACTATAATAATAATTCGATGGTAAATAATAATAACATAACAAATACTGTTTTAAATAAAAAGAGTTACATAGTTATTGGAGACAATGGCTATATTGTTCAAAAAACACATTTTATGTCTGCTTCTGATTCAATTATTGAAAATAAATATTTTAATGTATACATTGATGGAACGTATTATGGAAAATATAATTTAAAAAAAGGAAACAAATGGTTATTATTTAATGGTGATGAGTATAAAAGTTACGATGGCATGCTTTTTGCTTTTCAAGACGATTTAAATATTGAAGTAAAAAAAATCGGGTTAAGCTCAATTACTGACGAAAATATTAATGAAATAAAAAAAATCTATGGAAGAAGTATAAATGTAATGAATGAATTATATTATAGTTCAATGAGATGTATTAATTCTAATGAATGCTTTATTGATAGTACAAATTTATATGATATTGATGATATTAATTATAATTTGGTATATTATAAAAATAATAATAAACTGTATGAAATTATAAAACAAACAATTAAATCTAGCGAGGCTTATAACTATCCACATTATAGGGCATCTTCTGTTTTTGAATTAAATAATGAATTATATGTTGCTATTAGTGGAAATTATTATGGGGAATCTGGAAAGAGCCTAACTATTTATAAGTTTGATGGCAACAAATTTATAAAAGTTATTTAAAAAATATACATTATGTTGTATAATAAATTCATTGAAAAGGAGAAAAAATGAAATTTAAAGTTACCAAAAAAGATTTTATGTTATTTTGTATTTATTGTGGAATACTTTTATATTTTTGTGCTATTGCAGTACTAAATTTTTCTTCATTTTCAACCGATGGAACATTTTATGGCTTACTTCCATTTAAAGCATTTACACCTCAATATATTGGATTTACTTTAGGACTTTTTGTAGCCGCATTAATTTTAATATTTACTAGCGTATCTTCGAAAATATTTAGTAAAGATAAAGGAGAGGGATTCGGTTTATTCTTTTCTGAAAAAGGTAGTGATGGTTATTCTAAGTGGGCATCAGATAAAGATATTAAAACAGATAAAAATATTGTAAAAGTTAGAACAATTGATGATCATATTGAGGCAGCTGGTGTAGCGCTTGTAAATAATGGTAAAGAGATGTGGGTTGATAATGGTGAATATCATAACTTAATTATTGGTTCCACTGGTTCAGGTAAAACAGAATGCGTTGTTAAGCCGCTTGTTAATTTACTTTCTAAAAAAGGTGAAAGTATGGTTATTACTGACCCTAAAGGAGAAATTTATCAATATTGTGGTGAATATTTAAAAAAACAAGGTTATAACATTGTAATATTAAATTTCCGTGATCCAGAAAAAGGTAATTCTTGGAATCCACTTGCACTTCCATATATGTACTATAAACAAGGTAATCAAGATAAAGCTACAGAACTTTTAGAGGACGTATCACTTAATATTTTATATGATAAAAGTGAAGGTGGAGATTCAGCATTCTGGCAAAAGAGTGCTGCCGACTATTTTTCAGGTTTAACTATGGGTCTATTTATGGATGCCAAAGAAAAAGAGGTCAATTTAAATAGTATTAATTTTATGTCTACAGTAGGCGAGGAACGCCGTGGTACAAAAACATATATTCAAGAATATTTTAATTTAAAAGGTGAAGCAAGTCCTGCATATATATTTGCTTCGAATACAATAAATGCTCCGAATGATACTAAAGGTGGTATCCTTTCAACATTTAGACAAAAAATAAGATTGTTTTCTACAAAAGAAAATTTAAGTGAAATGCTTTCTTATTCAGATTTTGATATGAGAGATATTGGTAATAAAAAGACTGCGGTATTTATGATAATTCACGATGAAAAGAAAACATATCATGGACTTATGACAATATTTATTAAACAGTGTTATGAAACTTTAATAGATTGTGCTCAAGCAAATGGTGGTAAACTATCATACCGCACGAATTTTATTCTTGATGAGTTTGCAAATATGCCTCCGCTTAAGGATGTTGATTCAATGGTTACAGCTGCCAGAAGTAGAGCAATTAGATTTTCATTTATTATTCAAAATTTTGCTCAACTAAATGATGTTTATGGTGAGGAAGTTGCACAAGTTATTAAGGGAAACTGTGGTAATTTGATTTATTTAATTTCTACAGAACTTAAAGCTCTCGAAGAAATTAGTAAAATGTGTGGAGAAGTTAAATCGAAAGAAAAAGATAAAACTGCCTCAACTCCACTTGTAACAGTATCTGATTTACAAAAATTAAAATTATTTCAAGCAATAATTATTAGATGGCGTAAAAATCCATTTAAAACTGATTTAGCGCCTGACTTTAAAATTGATTGGGGTATTGAAAGAAAAGATGCTGTACTTCCGACAAGAGAAAAAACTCAAATAGAACTATTTGATGTAAAGAAATTTGTTTCAGAAAAGAAAAAAGAAGAAGCAATGAATAATCCTGGAATGATGGGTGGTATGGATAATCCATTTATGGGTGGTGGTGGATTTAATCCGTTTATGGAAGCTAATCCATTTATGGGTCCTAGACCTAATTCGAGTCCAATGACATCTAATCAAGCGCCTGCTCCTAATCCATTTATGGGTGGTGGCGAAGTAACCTCTAAAGATATTGATGATATGGTAAAAGAAATTGAAAAGAAACTTCAAGCACTTGATGAAGAAGAAAAGAAAGAAAATGAGCTTAAAAAACAATCTGAGGCTATTACTGAAGATAAACCAGTTATTAAACCAATTGTTGAAAAAAAGCCATCTGAAGATATTGACGAAATTATTAAAAAACTTGAGAAAACTGAAGTTTCTGAAAATAATGATGAACCAGATGGATTTACTCAAGAAATTAATCTTAAGGATGAGCCTAATACGATGTTAAATGTTGATAAAGATAGTGAGGTAATTAATAATTCAGTATCTGATGACGATGACTATTTGGATGATTTCTTTGATGATTAGTGACAAATAAAATAAAATCTCATATATTATTATGAGGTTTTTTTATGAAAGTCATTGAATATGAAAATTACGAAAGCTATTTAGGAACACTTATTGATGTTCAACATCCTCTTGATTATGAAGAGTTTCATGATCCAAGAAGTAAAAATATATATGCTGATAAGCTATTATTAAATCCAGGGTTATATCTAAAAAAAAATGAAACATACTATATAATGTGTAGAAAAGGTACATTAAGTAGAAAAGTTGTAAGAATGTTAACATTTTATGGCTATGATGTTGTTCTTGTAAAAAACTTTTAAACATACTATAATTTTATTAGGAGTATTATATGATTGAAAATATATCAGATTTTTTAGAGACATTTCTATTATCTTTGGGAGTATTTGCTCCAATTTTAGCATGCTTTTTAATAGTATTTGAATCAATTTTACCAGTACTTCCATTATGTGTATTTATTACAATAAATTTTTATTTTTTTGGTAAGTTTGTAGGATTTTTATTATCTTGGATATTTACCTGTATAGGGTGTTATTTATCTTATGTATTAGTAAAAAAAGGAGTTAAAACTATTGCTTTAGATACTGCTCAAAAGTCAGGTTTATTACAAAAAACAATTAAAATAATAAAAAATATGGATATAACGAATTTAATTCTAGTTATTGCTATTCCTTTTACACCTGCTTTTTTAATAAATATTGCTGCAGCTATAGCAAATATTGATAAGAAAAAATTTATTATTAGCATATTAATTGGTAAAATTTTTATGGTATATTTTTGGGGATTTATAGGTGTTAGTTTAATTGAAAGTTTAAAAAATCCTTTAATAATTATTAGAGTTGTTATTTTATTAATATTTGCCTATATATTAAGTATAATTGCAAAAAAAATACTAAAAATTAATTAGTATTTTTTATTTATGTACAAGTACTCTAGTGTTAGCCTCAACATTCTCATATAATGTTTTAGCGGCATCATTTTGCATATTTATACATCCATGGCTACCGTTTGTCTTATATATTTCTCCCCCAAAATCATAGCGCCAATATGCGTCATGAAATCCTATGCCACCATCAAAAGGTACCCAGTAATCAACATGCAGTTTATAACCAGGACCTATTAAATATGTATCTGCTTGCTTATAATAAATATAGAAATAACCAAGTCTTGTATCATATTTATTTTCAAATCCAGTAGTAACACTTGTGGTCATTATTAATTCATTATTTTTATATAAATTAACCGTTTGACTTGATATATCAACCTCAACGAAGGTATCAGGAATTAATTCAATATCTTCCTTATTGAAAAAAGCATATACATCATTTTCAAGCATTCCCCCATAAAATGTATCAGTTTCCCAATCAATTGCAACTTTTTGATATGCCTCAATATCTGCGTAATATGATCCATCAATATGGTTATAATTTGTATTATTTTTTACATAACCATATCTTATTATTAAAGGCTCTTTTTCTTTTACTTCTTGTGTAATTTCTTCCTTATTTGTGTCTTGTTCAATCTCTTGTACTTTTTCTTCTTCGGGAATACCCAATCTTTCTCTCATTTCTTTCATTGAAATTAATTCACAATCAATTCTTCTTGTGGGAATATTAATTTGAATATTATCATTAATATTTTCTACATTAATATTTTTTGCTATAGTAGTGGTTTCTGCCCAATTATCAATATCTCTTTTAATTTTTTTTGCACATTCATAAGTGTTGATAATTGCTGCGATTAACACTGCAAATGCTATAATTTTATCTTTTGTTTTCATATCTTTATATTACTAAAACTTGATATAAAAGTCAATTTATAATTTACAAATAAAATATCACGTGATACAATTTATAATGAAGGGAAGTAAAAAATGCCAAGAAATATAATAATATCTAAAGAAAATATTTTAAATGCTGGTTTTGATATAACCAGAAAATATGGTATAAATAAGGTAAGTAATAGAGAACTTGCTAAATATTTAAATTGTTCAATAAGACCTATATATTACCAATTTAAAAATTCAGATGAACTTTTTAATGAATTATGTAAGAAAATCCATGATTATTTTTATTCATATATCTTGAATAATTTAAATGATAAGATTCCTAAATATAAACAAGTTGGATTAAATTATATTAAATTTGCTAGGGAAGAAAAAAATTTTTATCAGGTATTATTTTTAAATAAAAATTGTGATTTAAATACATTTAATCAAGATACAAATGATAGTTTTAATATAGTTAAGGGATTTATTAAAACAAGTACAAATTTATCTTTGGAAGATATAAATGATTTTCATTTTAAGATGTGGACATTTTGTAATGGCCTTGCAACGCTTCTTGCAAATGATAAAATAAATTTAACAGATGAACAAATAAATATTCTTATTTCACAAGAGTTTCAAGCACTTATGCTTCTTCGAGATAATCCAAATAACAAATATATTTTTAGGGAGGAAAATTGATGGAAAATATAATTGAGGTAAAAAATTTAACTAAATCATATAAAAATAAAATCGCAGTTGATAATTTAACATTTAATGTTAAAAAAGGAGAAATTCTGGGACTTTTAGGTCCAAATGGTAGTGGAAAAACTACAACAATAAATTCTATATTGTCACTATTAAATTTTGATAAAGGTTTAATAAAAATATATGGTAAAGAAATGAACACTGATGCTTATGATATTAAAGAAAAAATAGGTGTTATTTTTCAAGAAGTCGCAGTATTCGAAGAACTTACTGTTTATGATAATATTGATTATTTCTGTGGACTTTATATAACTGATAAAGAAAAAAGAAAAAAATATATTAATGATGCTATTAAGTTAACTGGTCTTGAGAATTTTAAAAAGTACTATCCAAAACAGTTATCCGGGGGACTACTTCGAAGGCTTAATATTGCTTGTGGTATTGCTCATAAACCTAGTATAATATTTCTTGATGAACCAACTGTTGCCGTTGATCCCCAAAGTCGAAATAATATATTATCAGGTATAAAAAAATTATCTAATGATGGAGCAACAATTATATATACAACTCATTATATGGAAGAAGCTGAAAGTATTTGTGATAGAATTATAATTCTTGATAATGGTAAAATCATAGCAAGTGGCACAACTGATGAACTAAAAAAACTATCTAATATCGAAGAAAAAATAACTGTAGAATTAAATAGTATTTCTAATAATGATATAGATAAACTATCAAAATTTAAACAAATTAGAAATATTTCATATAAAGATAATTTACTTATAATTACTTATTCAAAAGGTACTGATAATTTAGGTAAATTAACAAGCTTTTTAAAAGAAAATAGTGTTTCATATAATAAAATATATTCTGAGAGACCTAGTTTAAATGATGTGTTTTTGGAACTTACTGGAAAGGATTTAAGAGACTAATGTTTGTACATAACTTTAAATATAGTTTAAAAATATTATTTAAAAATAAAGGATTACTTTTTTGGACATTTATATTTCCAATTATTTTAGGAACGCTTTTTAATTTAGCTTTTTCGAATATAGAAAAAACAGAAAACTTTAATAAAATTGATGTTGCTATTACTCCAAATAATAATAGTTATATCAAAAATACATTTAAAGCCTTAGAAAAAGAAAATGTTGTTAAAATTCAAAGTAGTAATTTAGAAAATTCTAAAAAATTACTTGAAAATAAAAAAGTTATAGGATATATTGATAACAATATTTTACATATTAATTCTAATGGAGGGAAAGAAACTATTTTAAAAAGCATTATGGATGATATCTTAATAAATAAGGATATTTATGAAGAGTATTTACTTAATGGTAAGTTACCTAATACTTTTTCAACTAATTATAAAATAACAAATGTTACTAGAAAAAATATTAGTTATACTATGATTGAATATTATACACTAATTGCTATGGCAGCCTTTTATGGTGCCGCAATTGCTCTTACAATGATTAATTATTTACTACCTAATATTTCTACTTCGGGAAAAAGGATTAACATAAGCCCTGCCAAAAGAGGTACTTTATTATTAAGTAGTTTTTGTGCAAGTATCGTAGTTCAAATAATTGGAATGTTTATATTATTTTTATATACAATTTTTGTTTTAAAAGTTGATTATGGAGATAACTTATTATATGTTTTTATTCTTACTTTTTTTGGATTACTTGCAAGTCTATCACTTGGTACATTTCTTGCAAGCACTATTAAAACAAATAGTAATAATAAATTTGGTATTTTAATTGCAATTACTATGACACTTTCATTTTTTTCAGGAATGACTGGAATAACTATGAAATATGTAACTGATAAAAATATGCCAATAATAAATTATTTAAATCCCTGTAATATGATTGTTGATGGTCTTTATTCTTTATATTATTATGGAGTTAATAATCGCTATTATTTTAATATATTAAGTCTTATTATTTTTACAATAATAATGTTACTTATATCTTCGAATTCCCTAAGGAGGCAAAAGTATGACAATATTTAAAACTTACTGGAAAATTGTTAAGAAAAATATTGGAATTATTATTTTATACACAGTAATGTTACTTGTATTTGGAACAATGAATTTAAAAGCAAATAAAAATAGTTTTGAATATATAAGTTCAAAACCAGATATTATAATAGTTAATAACTCAAGTGGTATAATAACTGATACTTTAATATCATATTTAAAAACAAATGCTAATGTGAAAAATATTACTGATGAAAATGATATAGATGATGCTGTTTTTTTTAGAGATGCAAATTATGTAATTTATATTCCAAAAGAATTTGAAAATAAAATAGAAAATGGAAAAGAATTTAATATTGATATAAAAACCAATAATTCTTATGATTCATATATTGCAAGTGAACTTTTAAATAAATACTTAGATGTTTTTTCAAAATATATGAATTTATATAATGATAAAATACTAGCTATTCAAAAATTAGATAATACCTTAAATAAAAAAGCGGATGTTGTAATTGAAAATAAAACAAATTTAAATAGTAAGACTTCCTTATTTTATAATTTTTCAAGTTATTCAATAATGGCTATTGTAATTTATATAATATGTTTAGTTTTATCAAGTTTTAATGATGAAAAAATCAGTAAAAGAACAAATGTAAGTGGTTTGAATTATAAAACATTTAATAATTATTTATATATATCTTCATTCACATTTACATTTATAATTTTTATAGTTTATTTAATACTTAGTTTTCTAATATTAAAAAGTAGTATTTTAAATATCAATGGAATTTTATATAGTTTAAATATGTTTATATTTTTTATAGTATCTTTTACAATGGCAATCTTGATATCAAATCTAGTAAAAAGTAAAGGTGCAATAAGTGGTGTAGTAAATGTTATATCACTTGGTTCAGCATTCTTATGTGGTGCTTTTATACCTGTAAAATATATGCCATCTTTTGCTTTAAAAATAGCTCACATTTTTCCAACATTTTATTTTATAGATAATAATGAATATATTACATCAATACAAAATTTTGATAAAGTATCATATGAGTTTGTATTAAAAAACTTTATTATAATGATTATATTTATTATATTTTTTCTAATTTTAAATACTTTGGTAACAAGATTTAAAAGGAAAGTCAATTAAAAAGGATATAGAGGGTTATCTATATCCTTTGTTTTTGAGTTTGTGAGATTTTATTATTTTAATTACTTACGCAAAGATTTTTATATAATTTCTAATTTCTCTATCGGTTAAAATTTTTCCATTACTTATTATTTTTTCATTAATCATAAGTATCGGTTTATTTTTATCTTTATATTTAGATAATGTTTCTTTATCATCGATAACATTAATTTCTACATTAATATCTTCGTTTTTAGTAACCTTATTTAAATTTTTTAATAGTTTCATACGATTACTAGAATTTTCACCGATAATGTTTATTTTCACTTAACCACCTCCTTTAATGGATTTGAAAAATACTTTATTTCTTTTTCACAATTTAATAATATAATATTTGCCTTAAATGAAACTTAAATATTTGAATTTTTTTTAGAAAGTTTAATTTTTGTACTTTCAACTTTACCATCACGTATATAAGTTATTGTTATTTCATCGTTTATGTTATATTTATATAGTTCATATCTAAAATAAGCTGCATTATTTGTTTCACTATCATTAATTTTAGTTATAACATCACCTTTTTTTAACTTATTATAAGCTGGTGAATTTTTTTCTACATCAAGAACTAATATTCCTTCTTCAATATCTAGTGATTTTACATAGCTATAATATCTAAAGTCATTTTTTGCATCACTAACACTCGCAATTGAAACACCAATATATGGATATTCTTTTTCATTACCACCAATTATTTCATCGGCTTTTTCTATAGCAGTGTCTATTGGAATAGCAAAACCAATACCCTCGATGCCAGAACCAGAAAGTTTGGCATTAACTACGCCAATAACCTGTCCGTTAGCATTACAAAGTGGGCCACCACTGTTACCTGAATTAACAGCCGCATCTGTTTGAATTACCTTTAATAAAATATTTGAGTTATTACTTGTTATTTCCACAAGTCTTTCTTTACCAGAAATTATACCTCTCGTAACAGTAAATGAATATGCACTATCAAGTGGTGAGCCTAAAGCAAATACTGTATCTCCTGCTTTGATGTTATTACTATCACTTAATTCAACAGCTTCTAATTCATCAATTGTTTTTACCTTTAAAACTGCAATATCAGTATATTCATCACTACCCACTAATGTAGCATCTAATGTAGTTTCATTAGAATACGTTACTTTAAATGTAGTTCCACCATCAACTACATGATGATTTGTTACAATATAAGTATCATTACCATCAATTTTATAAATAAAACCACTTCCTGTAGCGGATAGTTTACCCATACTATAATTACTAATTAAAGCAACTTTATTATATACTTTTTCAACTGATTCACTAAGACCAGTATCTGTAATAGTAACATTTTTTTCCTCTTTTACAATAGTTTTTGAAAATATACTTGGAAAATTATAAATAACTGCTAAAGATAATACAATACCTATAAAAAATGTACTAATAGAATAAAGAATAGTCTTTCTATTATCTTTCATCTTTCCTCCTTACAAATTAAATATAATGCTTTATTCTTAAATAAACCTTAAAAAAAATTACTTTTTTTAAAAAGTAACTTTAAATGTAGTAATTCCTTTTTTAGAATTTGCACTTATTTTAGCATTATGTTTTTCAACTATATCTTTTGCAATTGCAAGACCTAGTCCATATCTATTTTCATTTCTATTTCTCGATTCATCTATTTTATAAAACCTTTCAAATATTTTTTGTTCATCTTCCTTTTTTATTTCATCACCATCGTTTTTTACCTCAAGGATTATATCTTTATTAGATTTATATAAATTAACGGTAACATTACCGTTTTCATTTGTATGTTTTATACTATTATCAATTAGAATTCCGAGAAGTTGTCTGATTAAATCACCATTACAAGTATATTTTATATTCTTTTTAATGTTATATTTTAATTTAATCTTTTTTTCATAAAATAAACTCTCGTATGTTAAGATTTCATTTTCGGTAAGTTTTGATAAATTTTCCTCTTTCATAAGAATTTTTTTATTTGCCTCAATTTTTGCTAAGTCTAATAGTTCTATAACAAGTTTATTCATTTTTTCGGTTTCCTCTTTTATATTGTGAATCCATTTCTCATTTTTATCATTATAATATGCTTCAACACTGGCATTAATTACGGTAAGAGGTGTTTTAAGTTCGTGGGAGGCATCCGCTATAAATCTTTTTTGTTTTTCAAAACTTTCACTTACTGGTTCAGTTATCCAACTTGTTAAGATAAATGATGTTAAAATTACGCATGACTCTAAAAATATAAATATTATACTTGTTGTTATAAGTGTTTTTGTAAGTGTATTTTTAACTTCTGAATTATCCATTAAAATAAGCGAATTATTATCAGTAAAGGCATATGAATATTTTGCATTATAAAGATTTCCAATATAATATTTTGAATGATGATATTTAATTATTTTATTAGCTATATTTTTGATTTTTACAATATCAATTACATCTTCATAAGTATGAGAAACAGTTTCTTTATACATACCATTTTCATCAAGGATTATATTATATACGGTAAAATCCATAAAAACATTATTACTATTAGTATTATCAGATAGTTCAATCATTTTATCTAATACATTTTTAACATTTTCTTTTTTTTCTGAGTATGTTCTAGCATTAGATATCAAAAATACTGCAAAAACAAAAATTGTTAGAATGGTTGATATTGTAAAGAAAACTTTAGATTTTAATTTTTTCATTTTGATACTCCAATTTATAACCTATATTTCGAATTACTTTAATTTTAACTTTCGAATTTATATTTTTTAATTTCTTTCTTATAAATGACATATATGCTTCGAGTGTATTTATTTCAGAATCACTATCATAACCCCATACTTTACTAAATAATTGTTCTTTGGAAATAATACTTTCATGGGAATTTAATAAGATTAGTAAAATATTATATTCTTTACCAATTATATTAATTGTTTCTTTTGTATTTGTATTTTCTAATATTAATTTATGAGTATCAAGGGATAAATCACCATAGGTTGCTAATTCATTTTTTATTTTACCATCACTTAGTTGAAGCTTTATTCTTGCAAAAAGTTCATCCATATGAAATGGTTTTGTTAAATAATCATTTGCACCTTCATTAAAACCTTCCATTTTATCATCAATATTTGCTTTAGCAGTAAGCATTATTACTTTTGAATTTATATTTTCTTTTCGAATACTTTTTAGTATTTCAAAACCATTTTTACCTGGAAGCATTACATCAAGAAGTATAAGATCATAAATGCCAGTTAGGGCTTCATCCTCACCCTCTGTTCCATTTGTACATATTTTAATAATATAATTTTCTTTTTTTAGCATTGATTTGATTGCATCTGCTAAATTAAATTCATCCTCAATTATTAATATATTCATCCTTCACCACCTAATAAATTATATATTTTTTATCTTAAATAAATCTTAAATATATAGTTATTATATCATGAAAAAACCATTTTTTAATTAAAATGGTCTAAAATAAATTTTACTAAATCACTAGCACTATTTTCATTTATAATTTTCTTTTGATTTTGAATCATTTCTTTACAAATATCCTCATTATTCATTAGGTATTTTATATTATCAATAATTTCTTTATCTGTATCACACTTTATACTCATTTTGTTATTTTCAAAAAATAAAGTGTTATATGTTTCTATACCTGGAATGGGATATATATGTAAAAGTGGTTTATGTATTGAGGCAATTTCAGTTGAGGAAAGACCTCCAGGTTTAGATAAAACATAGTCTGATGAATATATAAAATCATTAATGTTTTTAGTAAAACCTATAACAATAAGATTATCATTTTTATATTCATTTAATTTTTCATATAACTGTTTATTAGTTCCACATATTACTATAATTTTAATGTTTTCATTTAATAAAGGATTAATTATATTATCAATTTCTCCGAAGCCCATACTACCAAGCATTATTAAGACTACTTTTTCATCATCTGAAATGTTATATTCCCTACGTATTGATTTAGCATTTTTAATAAAATTACTCGATACAGGAATTCCAGTATTTAGCAAATTTGTTTCACTAATACCTTTTTGTATAAAAGTATTTTCTAAAGTCTTTTGCATTATAAAATATTCTGGGTTTGCTTCTTCCATAAAAGGACAAGGTTCATAATCTGTGGCCACGAATAAAAAAGGAATATGTTTATATTTTTTATCATTATTTATGGCAGTAAGTGTAAGTGAGGGAAATAAATGTGTTGTAATTACAAGAGTATAATTATTTTTTTGAATATATTCATAAAGTTTTTTCTTAAACATTTTGTTAAATAAGTAAACTGGACTTTGAAGTTTACTTTTGCTAACAAATTCTCCAGCCTTATAAACATTTTTAAATATTTTTCCGTTATTACCTAAAGTTTTTAAATAAATATCCGAAGACATTTTCTTAGCATTCTTTCCAAAAATATCAAAAAAATCTATAAAATCACATTCTATATTATTTAATAATAGTTCCTCTTTTATGTAGTTTGCACAAGAATTATGACCACCACCTGTAGAACAAGATAATATTAATATTTTCATTTATTTTCCTCCTTTGCAAATTGCATCATATGTTTTATTTTTTAAATCTTCTATTTTTTCTTTATATTCTAATGTTTCATCTGGGTATATAGCAGGAAGAATAATTGCGTGTATACATTTTTTCCTCTTATATAATTTTTGAATGCCATCAGGATTTACAAAAACAAAACGAATAGGTTGAATAGGTTTATTTGCTTCAACTGCTATTTTAAATGCACCATATTTAAAATCACGAATGTTTTCATAATAGGGCCATAAAGAGCCTTCAGGGTACATATGTAATATATTATTTTTTTCTAACGCTTCATTAATTTGTTTATAAAATTTATCTTTATGTTTTCTTTCTTTAGGAATTGGAATAGCACATAATAATTTTATTAAATGTCTAACAAATGGAATTTTGAAATTTTCTTGAATTGTTGGGTAGTAAACTCTATTTGGATAGTTTATAAGTCCAATAAATGTGCAATCTAAATAATGAATATGGTTTGATACAGATACAAAGCCAGAATCTTTTATTTTATTTTCTTTACCCTCGATTTCGAATCCTAAAAATATTTTATTAAAAAAGTATAATATTATTGCAATTGGTATTAAAATAACTGTACTAAAAAAATTGAATATAATATTTTTAGATATATATTCATAATTATCATCAATCTTAAATGGCATTAAACTCCAAGATTTACACACATGTTCATTACCTTTTAAGGCTTCATAATTTATATTTTTCATTTATTCACCAACTTATAAAAATTATATCAAAAAAGATATTATTTATGAAGTATTTTAATCATACATTTATTTAAAAATGTTGATTATTTTTTTAAAAAAATCATACTTTTTAGAGCATGACTTTTTTATATTTTATTTAATTATTGAACTAATAAGATCTATCAGTTCATCCTGCAAAATATTGTTAGTTTCTATGTCAAAATAATAATCATTATAATGAAATTCTACGAAGAATATTTCTTCATAAGAATATATTTTTAATTTTTTATCTTTGATTATGGATATAACAGCATTTTCATTACTAAAATAATAATCTCTTATTGGTCTATTTTTATCAGAAAATGCTACTTTGATATTTTTTGTTTCATTATCATTATAATAACTAAGAATATATGAATTTAAATTTGTATAATCATTTTGCTTTTCATTTTTGGTGTAGATTACACTTTTTCTAACTTTGGTTAAGTCAATTGGTAATTTTAGTTTATTATAATCAAATGCATTGGGAAAAGCCATATTGTTACTTTCAACATCTTTAATATCTGCATCAAGTTTTGTTATTGAATAATTATTAAGTTTATTAATTTTAATGTTTATTTCATAATCATTTAATTTTGCATAGTAGTTATATTTTTCATCACTTGTTATTACAATATATTTCTCATAAAGTGTTTCATCATTTTTTTTAGCCTTTATTTTTATTGAGGTATTTTCATTTACATCAAAGTATAGAGTAGCATTTTTATATATTTTATAATTATTATCAAGTTTATTTACAATACCTGTAATTTTGTCCCAACTATATATTTTTCCATTTGCCACTGATATTTCTATATAATCTATGTTATTCATTTCAAATGAAATAGGGAATCCTGGTACATTTGACATTGCTTTATTATAACTTGCAAGAGGTAATTTTGTATTTGCATCTAACTGTTTTTTTTCTAATGAATTATCGTAGGCTAATGTGTAAGCATACATTTTAATACTTTCTTTTTGTGATTCATAAATAGTTTTATTACTATTACTTTTTATGTATAGACCAAATATTAGTATAACAATTATAAGTATTGATGCATAACTTATTTTTTTTAATATGTTTATATTTTTTTTATATTTATAATTATTTATTATTTGTTTTTTTAATATATTCATATTAAATTTTTCATCAAAAACTGTTTTAAAAACATTTTTATTTTTCATTAATATCATTCCTTTCTTTCATTACTTCTTTTAATTCATTTATAGTTCTATATAGGTAATGTTTTACATTAGATTGGCTTATATTTAGTGTTTTTGAAATGTTTTTTATACTTAGCTCTTCATAATAATAAAGATAAAAAACTTTAAAAATAATATTTTTTTTCTTTTTGAGAAATTCCCAAATAAAGTTAATATCTTCATTTTTTATGTAGTTTAATTCTAAATCAAAGTTATCTGGAATATCAATATTAAATTGTTCATTATCATTTTTAGTAAAAAAAGATACAATTTTTACTTTGTATTTATGACGGTAATATTCATTAACCTTGTTTTTTGCTATACCCATAATATAGGCATATTCATTATTAAACTTTATTCCTTTTTGAAGCTTGTTTAGTATCTCAATATAAATATTTTGTATTATATCTTTGATATCTTCAGCATTAGAACAATTACAAACAACATATTTTAATACATTTCTATAAGTTTTATCATATAAGTCATCAAATATTTTTAAGGTATTTTGATTAATCATTTTTCCACCTCACTTTTATAGTTGTAAAAAATTTAAAAAAAGTTCCAAAAATATATAAACTTTAATATTACTTTAACAAATTTATTCGGAAATGTCTTTATTTTTATTCTTTTAAAATATATAATGTCGAATTTTGTCGTGCGATTTATTTACTAAAAATGTCTTAAATACTTGTTTAAAAAACAGTAGTGTTATAAACTTAGAAATAAGTGAGGTAAAAATGACAGAATTAACAGTTTTAGATCAAAAGATTTCTTATTTTAAAATAGAGGATGAAGATTATATTTCAATTACAGATATGCTTAAATCTAAAGATGGAAATTTCTTTGTATCTGATTGGTTAAGAAACAGAAATACTATTGAATTTTTGGGTATTTGGGAAGAAATTCATAATCCTAATTTTAATTATGGCGAATTTGCCATAATTAAAGGTCAAGCTGGTTTAAATAGTTATAAAATTAGCGTTAAAGAATGGGTTGAAAAAACAAATGCAATTGGAATAATGTCGAAAGCAGGAAGATATGGTGGAACTTATGCACATAAAGATATTGCTTTTGAATTTGGTATGTGGATTAGTCCAAAGTTTAAATTATTGCTTATTAAAGAGTTTGAAAGATTAAAATCAGAAGAGCAAAGACAAATTGGATGGAATGCAAAAAGAGAACTATCAAAAATAAATTATAGAATACATACAGATGCAATTAAGCAAAATTTAATTCCTGCTAAATTAACTAAAGAACAAATTAATTATATTTATGCCGAAGAAGCTGATGTTTTAAATATGGCATTATTTGGTATGACTGCAAAACAATGGAGAAATAATAATTTAAATTTAGTTGGAAATATTAGAGATTATGCTACTATAAACGAGTTAATATGTTTAGCAAATTTGGAAAATCTTAACTCAGTTTTTATTAGCGATGGATTAAAACAATCTGAAAGACTAATTAGATTAAATCAAATTGCTATTTCACAAATGCAAATTCTTAATGATAGTGATATAAAATATCTAAATGGCGTATGACCTTGATAACACAAAGAATAAAACAAATTATACAACCAAGTGGTGGCTACTTAAAATCAAGAGAGTTTTGAAAAAAATTTATAGATACTGGAATTGAAAAGTTCCAAAAGATATTATTTATAAATACTTAAGATATCATTATTCTGATGGTACAACAAATGGTAAAGGAAAAGTTAGAATGAGTTCTATGGAATATAAGGAAACTCATTTACAAGACATCGAAGATATAAATAAATATTTTAGTAATAGAAAACTTCTTAAAAAATGTATATATAGGTTTATACTTCAAGGGAATAATTCGGATGAGGCTATCGATGGTATTATCTATGGGGTAGTTGATGATTTTTTATTTATTTCAAGCGGAGATGTTTTAAAAATACTTTTAAAACATTCTGAGTATTATCATAATGGTATACATTTTAGTGATTTATTTTGCCAAGCAAAAGAAAAAAACTTAAATAATAATACTAAACACGAAAAAGATAGATATTGTGTTTAAGTAAAATGGTTTAATTTATTTGATTGTATACTAGAAAGTAATTATGATAAAAATATTGAAAAACAAAATATAAAATAAAGTAGATGCGGATTTAATATTTAAGATATTTAAATATTATAAAAAACAAGATTTCTTTGATATTTTCAAGCTAATGATGGGAGCACTCCAATAAAAAAACTATGTCTTTAAAAACATAGTATTCTTTTTAAATTGGAGCAGATTAGGAGAATCGAACTCCCATCATTAGCTTGGAAGGCTAAGGTTCTACCATTAAACTAAATCTGCATCAACCGACTCTTTCATTATAATTTTTCTTTATCAATCGCCTGACAAGAAATATTATATCATATTTTTGTAGTATTGCAAGTAAATATTGTTAAAAAATTTCAAATGTGATAATATTATTGTTATAGGAAAGTAGTTGGTTATATGCAAAAAAGAAAATTATTTATAGATAGAAAAGATGGTAAAAGAGTAGAAAATGTAAGTGGACTATCACAAATAAGTATTGACCTTAAGCCAAGAAGATGTGATAGTGATGTATATATTAACCAAAAAGTTGATGTTACTAATTTAGTGGAGTATATAAATAAAAGAAAATCTGATGGAATTGAACTTTCATATTTCCATGCGTTTGTAACTGCATTAGCAAAAGTTGTATATAATAGAGAAAAATTAAATTATTTCGTTGCTAATAGACATATATATAAGCATAACGATTTAACAATTTCCTTTGTTGCAAAATTAGAATTTACAGATAAAAGTGAAGAAATAATGGTCATTTTACCAATTAAAGAAAATGACAATATTGTTTCTTTGTCAAACAAAATTAGGGAGAAAGTAAGTGTTATTCGACATGGTAATGAAGAAAAAGCTGGCGCAAATAAAGCGATAGATATACTTGGAAAATTACCAAATATTTTAAGAGTCCCTATAGTGGGAATATTTAAGTGGTGTGACAGGCATGGTGTGCTTCCTTCATCACTTACAAAAGATAATATTTACTATAGCAGTATGATTGTATCAAATCTTGGTTCAATTAAATGTGAGGCAATATATCATAATATTAATGATTTTGGTATATGTTCTACACTTGCTACTATGGGAGAAATTAAGGATGAAGTAGTTGTGATTAATGGGAAAGAAGAGATTCGTAAAATAGTTGAATTTGGTGTTAATATAGATGAAAGAATTGCCGATGGGTATTATTTTGCAAAATCAATTAAATTACTAGAATATATTTTAAATAACCCTAAACTATTGGAGGATAATATAAATGAGAAAATCGAAAATGTTGAAATTAGATAAAAAATTAAGACCTTGGCTTAAATATTATGGCGATGTTCCAGCAAATATGGAGTACCCTAACTTTTCTATGGTAGATTTAATTATAGAGGCAGCTGAAAAATATCCTAATAATATGGCATATTCATACTATGGTAGCAAGGTATCTTATAAGGAATTTATTGTAAGAATTAAAAGATGTGCAAAAGCCTTAAAAAATTATGGTGTAAAAGAGGGCGACAATGTTACTATTTGTATGCCAAATACTCCAGAGGGTATAACGATGGTTTATGCTGTTAATATGATTGGAGCAATTTGTAATATGGTTCATCCACTTTCAAGTGAAAAAGAACTTGAATTTTATATAAATGCAGCAAATAGTAAATATATTCTAGTTATAGATGCCGTATTTGAGAAAATACTTAAGTTAAAAGATAAAACTAATTTAAAAAGAATTATTATTGCAAGAGCATCTGAAGATATGAGTTTACCTCTTGCGGGAATATATTGGGTATTAAATGGAAGAAAGTATAAGATTCCTAAAGATGATAAAGTTATTGTTATGTGGGAAGATTTTATAAATGGTTCAAAAAATTATCAAGGAGATTATTATATTACAAGAAAAGCTTATGATCCTGCAGTTATTCTTTATAGTGGTGGAACTACAGGTAGTCCTAAAGGAATTTTGCTATCAAATTTAAATTTTAATGCACTTGCAATTGATTGTACAGCTGTAATTAGACAAGCACAGCCAGGAGCAACAATATTATCTGTTCTTCCAATATTTCATGGTTTTGGTTTGGGAGTATGTATTCATACACCACTTTCAAAAGGTATGGGAGTTATTTTGGTTCCCACATTTAGTGCTAAAAAGTTTGGTGATATAATCCGTAAAAATCAACCAAATTTTATAGTGGGAGTTCCAACTCTTTATGAGGCATTAATTGAAAGTAATGTTGGACCCAATGAACTTAAGTGTGTAAGATCAGTTATATGTGGAGGTGACGCTCTTAATAGTACACTTCGTGACAAAGTAAATGACTTTTTATATGAGCATGGTTCAGATGCAAAAATTAGAGTAGGTTACGGTCTTACTGAGGGAACAGGAGCTTGTTGTCTTTCCCCAGAAAATGTATTTAATGATGGAATAGTTGGTATGCCACTTCCTGATATGTATTTTAAAATAGTGATCCCAGATACACATGAAACCGCTCCAGTTAATGAGGATGGTGAAATCTGTATTTCAGGTCCACTTGTAATGATGGGCTATTTAAATGATGATGCTGAAACGATGCAAGCATTAAGATATCATGAAGATGGAAGATTATGGCTTCATACTGGTGATGTAGGTTATCTTGGCGAAGACGGGTTAATTTATTTTTCTCAAAGAATTAAAAGAATTATTGTATCTAGTGGTTATAATGTTTACCCAACTTATCTTGAGTCTATTATCAATACTCATGAAGCAGTGTTAACTTCAACTGTTATTGGAATTCCACATCCATATAAAGGACAAGTTGCAAAAGCATTTGTTGTTTTAAAAGATGGTTATAAAGATAAAGGAAAGATTGAAAAAGAAATAAAAGAAATAATGCAAAAAAATGTTGCTAAGTATTCACTTCCATATGAGTATGAATTTAGGGATAAACTACCTAAAACACTTGTAGGAAAAGTTGCATTTAAGGAACTTGAAAATGAAGAAAGAAAAAAAAGACAATAACACTTTATATTACATAATTAGACCGTTTTTAAAAGTCATTTTTGTTCTTATTATGAAGCCAACTGTTGTTCATAAAGATAGAATTCCTGATGGTGGCTATTTATATGCGGGAACCCATACAAGTTATTTTGATGCGTTTGAACTAGGATATACTACAAAAAAATGTGTTCATTATTTAGCAAAAATTGAATTATTTAAATCAAAATTAGGAAATTTTTTCTTTCGTAGTACCGGAGCTATTCCAGTAGATAGAAAAAATAAAAATCCTGAAGCAAAAAATGAGGCAATTCAAAAATTAAAAGAAAATAAAATAGTGTGTGTATTTCCCGAAGGAACAATAAATAAGACCAAAGAGTATATTATGCCATTTAAATATGGTGCTGTATCAATAGCTAGAAAATCTGGTAAACCAATAGTTCCATTCGCGATTGTAGGAAAACCTAAACCATTTAATTATAAAACAAAAATAATTATAGGAAAGCCTTATTATATTACAACAGATGATTTTGTAAAAGAAACTGAAAAGTTAGAAAAAAAAGTAATAGAATTAATTAAGGAGGGAAAAAGTTATGAAAGAAAAGCATAAAATTTTATACACAATAAATAAATATTTACTCGGAGGATTTTTCTTAGCATATTATAGACCAAAATTTGAAAATAAACATTTGGTGCCAAAAGATGGTCCAATAATATTATGTGGAAATCATGTTCATCTATTTGATCAATGTTTACCTATTTTATCTACGAAAAGGATGCTTCATTATATGGCAAAAAAGGAGTATTTTGATAGCCCATTTGCTTTCTTTTTTAAAGCTAGTGGTTGTATTCCAGTTGACAGAAGTATTCATGATGATAATGCCAAGTCATCAGCACTTGAGGTTTTAAATGATGGCTATGCTTTAGGTATTTATCCTGAAGGAACTAGAAATTCTTTGGCATGCAAAAATGATAAATTAAAAGAAATGTATGAATTTGTAAATGGAGAAATTCCTTTTAAAAAGTTTAAAAAAATTATGAAAAAGGATATGGTAAAAGTATCACAAACTGATTTACTTTTAAAACTTCTTACAGATAATAAAATAACTAAGGAGGATATAAAAAATAATATTTATAGAGTTAATGAATATCTTTTAGAACTTGAAAGTGCAAATGTTATTACAAGTAATGAATATTATGATAGTTTGCTTCTTCCTTTAAAGTATGGTGCTGTATCAATGGCACAAAAAACTGGTGCTATTGTTGTTCCTTATGCAATAACTGGAAAATATAGATTTTCCAAAAATAATTTAAAAGTAACATTCTTAAAACCATTTACAGTTTCCTCAACTGATGATTTAACTGAAAAGAATAATGAGTTAGCTAAGGAAATAAAAGATGAATTATTAAAATATAGCAAGTAATTGTTATATTTTTTTATATTAAGTATGAAATATCAAATCCAATATAAACTAAAATCGCAATTGCAATAGTTTTAGAGTACATTAAATTTGTTTCATTTGTATTAAGGTGATATAAATTATATTCATATTCAAAAGTTTTATTAAATCTATCTATTTCATATGTACCTTTATTTCCAATAGTAATTACATTTTTATATTTTTTTCTAAATATTTTACTATATTTTTCATCATTATTTAATACTAAAATCTCTTTAACTTTTTTTATTTCCTTTAAAACATATTTAGTGTCATCTCCGATAAACGAACATATACTCATTATATTATAATTGATTTTCTTTAATAAATTATTTTTAATATGACTATTATTTATACATATTATTATATATTTAACATCTTTTTCTTTTGCATTTTTTAAAATGTTATTTAAAATTTCATAATTTAAATTATTATTTAACTTATAATATTTTTTATTAATATAATAACCATTATTTTTAAGAAGCAATACTTTCTCATTACTTTTAATTAGATTTTTATATACAATATGAGCAATTTCATTTTTATATTTATAGCCCATAATTAATATAATTTTAAAATTTTTAGCGAGTTTTTTATTCTCTTTTATTAATTTTTTATCTATCAAAATAATCACCCTAATAAATTATAGTGAAAAGAAAGTGTAAAATTACACAAAAAATAGAGTTTTTTATTTATTTTTAATGTATAATATGTATAAAGGTGATGTAGTATGTTAATACTTGCTAAAGCTGCAATGGCTTTAATGCTAGGTTTTGTTTGTGCAATTATATGTGGAGCTATTCTAATCCCATTTTTAAAAAAGTTTCATATTGGTCAAAGTGTAAGTGATACAATATCTGAAAGACATAAGTTAAAAGAGGGTACTCCGACTATGGGAGGAATAATATTTATAATTCCGGTTATACTTGGTTTATTATATTTATTTATTACTAAAAGTATATCATCAAGTTATAACTTAGCAATCCTTTTATTTGTATTTCTTTCTTATGCACTTCTTGGTTTTGTTGATGATTATTTAAAGGTAAAAAAACATAATAATGGGGGACTTTCTATAGTAACTAAATTTATGTGTCAAATGTTTATTGCTTTAGTTTTTTTCTTCCTATTTATGAAAGGTGGAGGAAGTACAACTCTTAGATTTTCCTTATTACACATTAATATTCCCTTAGGATGGACATTTGGTATATTTATATTCTTTCTTCTTGTGGGTATGGCAAATGCAGTAAATATTTCAGATGGTCTTGATGGTTTGTGTGGAGGTCTTTCTGCGATTGCTTTTCTTGCATATGGTATAATTGCTTGGAACTGTGGTTGGCTCGAGGGTTATCAAGAAATTGCTATTTTTTCATTCATTTTAGTTGGTGCTTTAATAGGATTCTTAATGTATAATTCACATCCCGCTAAAGTGTTTATGGGAGATCTTGGTTCACTTTCTTTAGGTGGAGCACTTGCTACTATCGCAATATTAACTAGACATGAACTTTCTTTATTTTTAATTGGTGGTGTATTTATTATTGAGGCTGCATCTTCATTAATTCAAATTATTGCTATTAGAAAGTTTAATAAGAAGATATTTAAAAAAGCACCACTTCATCATCATTTCGAGGAATTAAATTGGGAAGAAACTGATATTGTTAAATTATTTTGGACTGTTGGTTTAATATTTGCTATGATAGCAATAACTTATGGTGTATGGTTATAAAGGTTACAAAAGTAATCTTTTTTATTTAACAAAAAAAGAAGAATCATTTTCTTCTTAATTTACGATATATTTTTAACATAATAGGTAGCATTTTATTAATAAACGGTTTATTAACTATATCATATTCACCTACAAATTCTGTATAAGTACCACCCATTTTTCTTTTGTATTCGTGTATTCCGTTATAATTTTTTTCTTTTGTACCAGGATCACCACATGTGCCAAATAAATCTAAAAATTCACAGTTTTTTTCACTTGCAATTTTCATTGCTTCATAATATGAACGATTAACTGCAAAAGTATATGTTGCAAGACTATTATTTCCAATGTATAATGTCCACATTTGATTATTAATTATAGGACAAATAAGTATTAGCGAAACTATTCCATTTTCATTTCCTTTATATTCTGAAAATACCTCAATATCTTTTTTTAATCTTGCAATAATATTATTAGTATCAGCCATTTTCTTTTCAGGTATTTCTTTGTTTGTAACTTTTGTTTCTAAATCTTTTAATTCATCTTCAGCCTTTTTAAGAAGCTTATCAGGATAAATTTTAATTGTTATGTTTATACTTTTTCCACCTTGAGTCATAAACTTATCATAATCTTCATAAAACTTTTTAGGGTAACCATTAAAGTTATCTCTATTAGCAATATCTTTCATTAAATTATAAAAAGTATCATTATTATAATCATTTGTAATTTCTAAATCATAATTATAACTTCTTTTTATTGTTTTTAAATAAGTTTTATTCATACTTTTTTCTATTTCTTCAATAGGTTTTTTAGTATCAATTCTAAAAGTAAATCTAGGTTGATTTGCTTCGAATAATTTTGTATAACCTTTAAAACTATATCCTAGCTCTAATAAATAATCATGAAACCATTCATTATTAATACCCTCTTTTAAAGGCTGTGCTTTTTCATCTAATGTATGAAGGACAACTCCTGGGTCCATCTTAAAGTATATACCATTATTTTCCTTTAAATAAGATTTTATTGCTATAGAAAAATCCTTTATTAATGATTTATCATTAAAATCTAATACTGGTCCTCTTGGTGCATAATAATACTTTAATTTAAAGGGTATTTCTTTAACAAAACATAAACAAATACCTTTTAAGTTATTATTATCTTTTAAACCTAGATATATTGGCTTTAAACCTTTACCTTTACAGGCTTCTCCCCATTCATAACACTGCATAAAATGTGTATAACTTGATTTATCAAAAAAATCCTTATATTCTTTTTCATTTATTTCAACTATTTTCATATATACCTCTATAAAATATTATAACAAATTTTTTTTGTTTTTATAGATTAAAGTTGACTATTTTAGAAAAAATTATTAATATTTACTTATGAGGTAAAAAATGAATATAAAATTTATAGGAACAGGTTCTATGATATCAAATGATAATCAAGCATCATACTTAGTAAATAATAATATAATGGTTGATTTTCCCCAAGGAACAATGAAAATACTAAAAAGAAATAATTTAAATGAGCAAATTAAATATATATTTATAACTCATACTCACGCAGATCACTTTTTTGATTTACCATTTATAATACTAGATTTTTATCAAAGAAAACAAAAGTTAAATATTGTTATATGTAAAAAAGATAGAATGAAAGTTTTAAAACTTTTAAAACTTGGATTTCCAGGACTATTTTATGAAATTTTACTTAATAAAACAATTAATTTTATTGATAATAAAAAAGTAATTAAAATTGATAATTTAATTATTTCTAGTTATAAAACAGTTCATGGTGTAATGAGAAACTGTTATGGTTATGTTTTTAAATATAATGATAAAAAAATTGTTTTTACTGGAGACACTACAATATGTGATAATTTACTTGATAATATTATAGATGCAGATTATTTAATTTGTGATGCAACTAATAAAATAGGAAATAATTTTCATTTAGGTGTAGATGATATAAAAACTTTTTTAAATAAATACAAAAATTTAAAGATTATTCCCTCACATATGGGTAAAAATTCTAAAAAGGAACTTTTAGAATGTAAAAATCAAAATCTTATTATTAAAGAAGATATGGAAGATTTAATAGTTTTATAAACTATTATTTTTTTTATATACATTTAATAAGTAAAGTAATTATATAAAAGCCTCATAAACTAAGTATTTACCTTGTTCGTATTTTCTCTTATTATATAGATTTAAGAAAAAATAATGCCCATGTTACGTGAAATGGTACTAGATTTTTTTATAAATTAATGCTATTATTTAATAGTAAGATACATAAATACGGGGGTGAGATTTCTTAAATCTATATAATTTAAGAAATCTTATAGCCCTATTTATGTAGGATTGGAGTATATATGAAGAAAAAAATAAAACCTACATTGTTCGTGTTTATTATTATAGGTGTAATCGTATTAAATATTACCTATAAAAATAAAAATGAAGTAACAAAAACTAAACAAAGAAATCAAAATAATTTAGCAATAATGATAAAGGGAGATTCTGGAGAATATGTAAGTTCCAATGAAATCCCCAAAGGTAATTATGTTTTAAATGAAGAAAAAACAATATGTGAAAATGGAGGAAAAGTAGTAAGTTATAATAACTTGACAGGACAAATAGGGTTTTCATTTTTAGGTTCAGATAGATGTTCATTATATTTTGATAAGATAATTGATACACAAAAACCAGTAATATCTAATTTAAAAGTTAATGGTAAAACTATAACAGCAACATTAACTGATAATGAAGGTTTAAAAGCTTATGGATTTAGTACAAGTAATACTGTAGAACCAACAAGTTGGACTACAATAAGTGGAAAAACATATAATTTAAATACTACAATAAACACTGAGGGAACTTACTATTTATGGGTAAAAGATGGTGTTGGAAATAAAGCAGTATCTGATGTAATAGATTTAGAAAATAGAGGATGGAAAACAATTCTTGCAAATAATACAGTAAATGAAACAACTCCAGATTTTAGTAAAGTTGCAAAAACAAATGAAGGTTTATTTAAAGCTGATGATGATTATACTGCAACAACAGGAATGAAGTCATATTATTTCAGAGGTGCAGTTGATAATAACTGGGTAAAATTTGGAAAAGATAGAACAGGAAAATATATTTACTGGAGAATAATCAGAATAAATGGTGATGGTTCTATAAGAATGATATATACAGGAACAACAGCACCAACAGAAAGTACTAAAGTAGTAATGACAGGAACAGGTACTCAAATAGGTACAAGTGCATTTAATAATGGAGCTTATAATAATTCAGAGTATGTAGGATATATGTATACATTAGGACAGCAATATGGAACTAATACACCAAGTACTATAAAAACAACAATTGATAATTGGTATGCAGAAACAACATTAGAAAAAGATGCAGCAACAAAAAAATTAGTATCACAAGATCAAATATTTTGTAATGATAGAAGTCCATCATCAACACAAACAGCTGCATGGACATCAACTGGATATTTTGACTATGGTGCACTGGGAAGATTGGGAAGTAATAAAACACCAATATTAACATGTCCAACAGCAAGTGATAAATTTACATCAAAAGGAAGTAGTATAGGAAATAAAAAGTTAGAATATCCAGTGGGACTTATAACGGCGGATGAAGTATCAATGGCGGGAGGAGTATATCACTCTGATAATAGTTCATATTACTTGTATACAAACCAAATATATTGGTTGGGGTCGCCTGGCACTTCCCCTTCAAATGGCTTTGTTTATGGGTTTATTGTGTATTCTTCGGGTTACATTAATTACTATGGTGTTGGTAGCAGTAATGGGGTCCGTCCTGTTATTAGTTTATCCTCTAAAGCCAAGTTATTGGGCAGTGGAACATATAATGATGTTTACACAGTAAATTAAGCCATATGAGGACCCCATTAACTTAACTGTGTGTCTAACAGTAATTAATAATATATTTGTAAATAAAAATTGTATTTTTTTCATAATCTAATTGAAAGAAAAAAATTTATATGGTATTATTGATATGATAGGAAGGGTAGATTATGGCTAGTTTTGGAAAACATTTTACAGTTAATGAAAAAGATGGATTATCATTACCAACTGCAGTACATAAAGGTGATTTTTATAGAATAACAGTTCTTACAGATAGACTTGTAAGGCTAGAGTATTCACTTACTGGTAATTTTGTTGATAATTTAACCGATTTAGTTTCAAATCGTAATTTTCCTGTACCTAGTTATACTTTCGAAGAGGATGATAAATATATGGTAATAACCACTAAATATTTTACTCTTCAATATATGAAAGAAAAACCTTTTAAAGGACCTTCTTTTGCACCAGATACTAATTTAAAAGTTAAACTACTTAATACGGATAAAGTATGGTATTATGAACATCCTGAAGCAAGAAATTTCTTAGCAAGTTCATTTTCTCTTGATAATTATAATGGAATTTATAATAAACTTGAAAAAGGGCTATATTCTACAGATGGATTTGCAACTTTAGATGATTCTGATCCATTAATTACTAATGAACTTGGTATATTAAATAAATCTACAGAAAGTCATATAGATATATATTTATTTATGTATAAAAGAGATTTTGGTCTTTGTTTAAAAGATTATTTTGCTTTAACTGGACTTCCTACACTTTTACCTAGATATGCTTTTGGTGTATGGTGGAATAGAGATATAATTTATTCAATGGATAACGTTAAGGCATTATTAACATCCTTTAATAATAATGAAATACCAATTAGTGTACTTCTTTTAAATGAATTTTGGCATACTAAAAATAAAGATAATATTTTAGCAAATAAAACAGGTTTTACATTTAATAAAGAATTATTTTATAGTCCAACAGAACTAACTAATTATCTTCATGAAAGAGGAGTTAGACTTGGACTTGAACTTGATCCAACTGAAGGAATTAAACCAACTGAGAAAGCCTACCCAGAGTTTGCTGATGAATTAAATTATAAAAATAATGAAACAATTCCATTTTTAGCATTTGATAAAATGTTTATAATTTTATATTTTGAAAAACTAATTAATCCACTTACAAAACTTGATATAGATTTTTATTTTCTTGATTATAAAAAAGATATTAAATCACTTAGAGCACTTACTTATTATCATATAAAAGACTTTATGCAAAGTGAATATAAAAGGCCAATGCTACTTGCACGAAATACAATGGTAGCTTCACATAAAAATGCGGTTTTATATTCAGGACAAACAATAGTAAGTTGGAATACGCTTAAATATTTACCATTTTTTAATAGCAGTGCAAGTAATATAGGACTTTCTTGGTGGAGTCATGATATTGGTGGTTTTAAAGATGGTGTTGAGGATGCTGAACTTTATATGAGATATGTTCAGTTTGGTACATTTAGTCCAATATTTAGATTTAGTGCAAAAAGAGGCATTTATTATAAAAGAGAGCCTTGGCTTTGGGACTATAAAACTTATAATATTGTAAAAGAATATACAAATTTGAGACATAAATTAATACCTTATTTGTATACTGAGAACTATTACTATGCTAAAAAAGGAATGCCACTTATTCAACCAATTTATTATAACTATCCTGAAATGTATGATGAACCTGAGTATCGTAATGAATATTACTTTGGAAGTGAATTCTTTGTTTGCCCAATTACAAAACCAATGGATAATGTAATGAATAGATCTGTTCAAAGAACATTTATACCTAAAGGAATATGGTATGACTTTAAAACTGGCAAAAAATTTGTAGGTGATAAAAGGTATATAACTTTCCATAAAGATGAAGATTATCCTGTATTTGCAAAAGCTGGAGCAATTATTCCAATGGCAAGTATTTCCTCAAATTATAATTTTACAGGAAATCCGGAAAAGTTAGATATACACGTATTTCCTGGTAAAAGTAACTCATATCATTTATATGAAGATGATGGAGTTACAAGACTTTATGAACAAGGTTATTATGTAATTAGTGCAATTGATTACAATTATATGCAAAATAATTATAGTTTAATAATTCATCCTTTAGAGGGAAAAACTGCAATAATACCTGCGACAAGAGATTATAATATTATATTTAGAAATACTAAGGAAGCAAGTAAAGTTGAAGTATTTATTAATGGTGAAAAACTTGATAGTAATGCTTACTCTATAAATGTAAAAGATGATAGTTTTATAGTTAGTGTACCTGAAGTTGATACAACAAAACAGTTAACAGTTAATTGTAGTGGTAAAGATATTGAAATAGATGCAGCGAGAATTATTAATGAAGATATAAATTCAATTATTACTGATTTAAAAATTAAAACTAAGTTAAAAGAGCAACTATATAAAATTGTATTTAGTAATATGGAAATTAAAAAGAAGAGAATTGCTATTAAAAAACTAAGAAGTAAAGGCTTAGAATCTAGATTTATAAGAATGTTTATGAAATTATATGATTATTTAATTGAAATTTAAAAAAAAGTATTGTATAATGTGCTTAAGCAAAGGAAAAAAGAGTAGTAAATATATTTGTTTTTATAGAAAGCTAATGGTTGATGGAAATTAGTAAACCTATATATTGAACTTGCTTTTGGATGCAAATGGGGTAATTTCCGTATCAATTAAATAAGTTAAATTAAAGGTGGTACCGTGCATATGCACCCTTTTGTACTATCTTTTTTATTGGAGGAAAAATGAAAAGAGTATTAATTGTATGTGTAATTGTGTTTATAGTTTTAAGTGTAGTACTATATTTTTATGATATGTATATGTTTAATGTTATGCGTAAAAATAAGAAAAATAAAAAGAACAAAGAAAAATATTTATTTTCAGTTAGGTATTTAATGGCTAAATTTAAACTGCCAAAAGAATTACTTATTCAAAATAAAATGGCATTTATATATAGTTTAATTGATGCCTTTATAATAACAATTGTATTTATGATTATAGAACTTATTAAACTTCCGTTTTACATTCAAATATTAATAGGATTTGTATTATTATTTGGACTTATATATGCGATGTATGAACTTCTTGGAAGATATTTAGAAAGGAAAGAAAATAATGAACGAATTTAATCAAATTGAAAAAAAATGGCAAAAATATTGGGAAGATAACAAATGTTTTGAGGCTATTAATGGTAGTGAAAAGAAACCTTATTATATTTTGGTAGAATTTCCATATCCATCTGGTTCTGGTCTTCATGTAGGGCACGTAAGAAGTTATACAGCACAAGATGCAAAAGCAAGAATGAAAAGATTAGAGGGTTATAATGTTTTGTATCCAATGGGATGGGATGCCTTTGGAGCTCCAGCAGAACAATATGCAATTAAAAATCACATTCATCCTAAAGAAGCTGTAAAAGAAAATATTGCAACTTTTAAAAGGCAAATGAAGACACTAGGATTTTCATTTGATTGGGATAGAGAATTTTCTACAACTGATCCGGAATATTATAAATGGACTCAATGGCAATTTTTGAAATTTTATGAGCATAATATGGCTTATAAAGCAACTGCTTCAGTAAATTGGTGTAATACATGTAAAACTGTTCTTTCAAATGAAGATGCCGCCGGTGGAGTATGTGAAAGATGTGGAAGCACAGTTGTTCAAAAAGAAAAAAATCAGTGGATGCTAAAAATGAGTGAATATGCTCAAAGTCTTCTTGATGGTCTTGAGGAAACTGCTTTTGCTGATAGAGTTAAATTAGGTCAAATAAATTGGATTGGAAAGTCTACTGGAGTTGAAGTTGAAATAGAACTTACAACAGGAGGAAAATTTTCAATATTTACAACTTGCATTGAAACAATTTATGGTGTTACATTTTTTGTAATTGCTCCAGATGGAAAACTTATTAAAGAGTTAATACCAAAGACCCAAAATAAAGAGGAAGTACAAAATTATATTTTAGAAACATCAAAAAAATCTAATATGGATAGAACTAGTCTTAATAAAACAAAAACAGGTTGCATTCTAAAGGGTATAGAGGCAATTAATCCAGTTAATGGGGAAAAAGTTCCTATATTTGTTGGTGACTTTGTACTTGGTAGTTATGGAACTGGTGCAGTTATGGCAGTACCCGCTCATGATGCAAGAGATTATGAATATGCAAAAGTACATAATTTGGAAATGATCGAGGTTATTTCTGGAGGAAATATAAAAGAAAAAGCTTATGAAAAAGAGGAGTATCTTCCTATAAATCCTAAACTTCTTAATAGTGAGGAATTTACTGGACTTACAGTTAGTGAAGCCAAAGAAAAAATAACAGAAAAACTTGTTAATATGGGTAAAGCTAAAGTAGTTAATAATTATAAAATGCGTGATTGGATTTTCTCTAGACAAAGATTTTGGGGTGAACCAATACCAATGATTAATTGTCCTAAATGTGGTTGGGTTCCTGTACCTGAAAATGAACTTCCAGTTTTACTTCCAGATGTAGCTAACTACGAACCAACTGATGATGGCGAAAGTCCACTTGCAAAAATTACTGATTGGGTAAATTGTAAATGTCCTAAATGTGGTGCTGATGCTAAAAGAGAAACAGATACTATGCCAAACTGGGCTGGATCAAGTTGGTATTTCTTAAGATTTATGGATGCCCATAATAATAAAGAATTTGCCTCAATGGATGCAATGAAGTATTGGGGTAAAGTTGATTGGTATAATGGAGGAATGGAACATACAGCAAGACATTTGCTTTATGCAAGATTCTGGGTACAATTTTTGTATAATATTGGTCTAGTTCCTAATAAAGAAATGATTTACAAAAGAGTAAGTCATGGTATGGTACTTGGTTCTAACAATGAAAAAATGAGTAAAAGTAAAGGCAACGTTATCAATCCAGATGATATTGTTAATGAATTTGGTGCTGATACATTAAGACTTTATGAAATGTTTATGGGTGATTATAAAGAAGATGTTCCTTGGAGTACTGAAAGTTTAAAAGGATGTAAAAGATTTATTGATAAAGTTATTAGATTAAAAGATACTTTAAATGATAATGAAGGTTTTACTAAAGATTTAGAAAAAATACAAAATCAAACTATAAAAAAAGTAACTTATGATTTAGATAATATGGCCTATAATACAGCAGTATCAAGTTTAATGATTTTGACAAATGCTTATCAAGATGCTAAATCAATTTCTAAAGAAGATTATAGATTACTTCTTACACTTTTAAATCCAATAGCTCCACATATTACAGAGGAGTTAAATGAAAGTATTGGGTTTAGTCCAATTGTAAATGGTACTTGGCCAGTATATGATGAAGATAAAACTAAGGATACAACTGTTACTATAGCAGTATCTGTTAATGGTAAAGTAAGAGGAAAACTTGAGGTTGATGTTGATACACCATCTGATATACTTCAGGAAAAAGCATTTACACTTCCAAATGTTCAAAACTTTACAAATGGTAAGGAAATTGTTAAGGTTATTGCTATTCCTAATAAAATAGTAAATATCGTAGTAAAGGGTTAATAACCCTTTTTATTATGGAAAAATGTGTAAAAAATTACAAAAATAACTGGTTTTTTGTGTAAACTATTTATAATTGTTAAGCAAAAGGAGTAGTAAATATGTTTTTTAAGTGTTATAATTCTAATTATGAAAAAGGAAAAATTAGATATTTTATACGAAGATAAATCTTTAATAATTGTAAATAAGAAAAGTGGTATTCTTACAATTGCAAATGATAAAGAAAAAGAAAAAACTTTGTATCATGAAGTTCATGAATATTTATGGAGAAAAAATAAAAATAATAAAGTATTTATAATTCATAGACTTGATAAAGATACAAGTGGAATAGTTATTTTTGCTAAAAATGATAAAATAAAGAAAATTATGCAAGATAATTGGGAAAGTGTTCAAAGATATTACTATGCATTATGTCACGGAAATTTTAAATGTAAAAGTGGAACCATAATAAACTATTTGAAAGAAACTAAAACCTTTATGGTTTATGATACTAAAAATGAAAAAATTGGAGATAAATCTATTACTAAGTATGAAGTCATTGATAATGAAAATAATAAAACTTTAGTAAATATAAATATTTTAACAGGTAAGAAAAATCAAATAAGAGTGGCAATGCAAAGTATAAATCATCCGATATATGGAGATAAAAAATATGGTAAAAAAGATGGTATGAGAAATTTATGTTTACATGCTTATAAAGTTATTTTTATTCATCCAATTTCCAAAGAGAAAATTGTTATCGAGGCAAAAATGCCTAAATATATGAATATAAAAAAAGAAAGTTAGTCCTTTCTTCGACAAAATTCTTAAAAACTATGTTTTATACTATAATTGGTGATGACATATGAAAGTAAAATTATTTGATGAAAGTCATGAAAAAGATTTAGAAAAAGTAATAAATCTTTTTTTAAATGAGGGAAACTATGATATAATAGATATTAAGTTTCAGGTTGCTATAGCAGTTTGTGGTGAAGAACAAATATATTGTTTTAGCGCTATGATAATTTATAATTAAAGCATATACATATTATTAGAATCTATGTTAATGTCATCAGTGGAATAACTAGTATTTTCAAGACTTGATATTCTTTTATCTAATCTAGCAATTTGTCTTTCAATCTTTGCAAGTCTTTCCTCTAAATCAATATTATTTTGATTATAAAATTGGTTATTCATTGGCATCATATTTGGCATAAAACCATTTTGAGGCATCATCATATTTTGATTTTCAAAAAATGAATTTCTATTTTTCTTCATAGGCATTCCTTTCTAATGATAATATATGTTTAAAAAAAGGAAGTGTTATTATGAGAATGAGAAACCCCAAAAATATGGATGAAATACTAAATAGTTGTAATTATTTTTTAACTGAAGATTTATTTAATAATAATAATGATATATGTTTAGAAATTGGTATGGGTAAAGGTAATTTCTTACTTGGAATGTGTTTAAATCATCCAAATATTAATTACATTGGTGTAGAAAAATATTCCAGTGTTATTTGTAGTGCAATAAAAAAAATTAATGAATATGAATTAGATAATCTAAAGATACTTAACATAGATGTTATGGATATTCCACAGTATTTATATGGAAAAATTAAAACAATTTATTTGAATTTTTCTGATCCTTGGCCTAAAAAAAGAAATACTAAACGAAGACTTACATCAGAAAATTTCTTAAAATTATATGATAATTTATTTAAGGATGAAAAACATATTATTTTAAAAACTGATAATGATGATTTTTATGAATTTTCAAAAGAAAGCCTTCTTTCATATGGCTATAAAATTATAAATGAAACTTATGATTTACATAATAGTGATATAACTGATAGTCCAAAAACTGAATATGAAGAGAAATTTTCTTCTCAAGGCGTTAAAATAAAATATATAGAAGTAATAAAAAAATAGTGATATAATATTGATGTAAGGATGATATAATGAAAAGAAAATTTTTAATATTGCTACTCATAGGTTTATTTTCTTTATGTGGATGCAGTAATATAAAAAATATGAATACTGATTCTTTATTAAATGAACTTGCTAATAAAACAGGTAAATATAATGAGGTTAATCGCGCTTTTAAATATTATTTACCAAGTGGTCTTAGTATTGATAGTTATGATGATTATAATGCAGTATTTTCCTCAGCTAATTATAAATATTATTTATATGTTGATTTAATAAGTTATTATAAAAAAGTGGAATTTGAGTATGATGTAAATAATAAAGCTTTTTATAGTAAAAAAATAGATTTTGATAACAAAACTGGATATATTGAGATTAATTTAAAAGAAAATGATAAATATTTGATTGAAATTATGTATAATTATGCTAAAATAGAAGTGATGGTAGATTATGATGATATTAATCTTGCAGTATTAAACGCTGTAACCATATTAAGAGATTTAGAATATAATGATATGACAATTGAGTCTATTGCTAGTAATAAATCTCAAAAGTTTAATGATGAAACTTACAACATTTTTAATCCAAAAGGAAATGATAATAATTATTTAGATATTATTCAAAATGAGGATGATACAAATGCTGAAGAAAATGAAAAAATTGATACAGATTTAGTTAAATAGGAAGGTGAAAATATGGGATTATTTAAAAAAGTAAAAGATATTTTATTTGATGAAGAAGAATATACTGAACAAATAAAAATTACTCCAGAAATGCGAAATGAACCTGTAAAAGAGGAAAAGAAAGAAGTTAAAGTTGAGGCTAAACCTCAAATTCCAAAAGAGGAACCAAAAGTTCAAAGTGAAAAAGAAGTATTTAAAAATAATTCTTTCCCATTTTTAGATTTTGATGAAGAAGAGTTTGATAGTTCTAAACCAGTTATACCTAAAGAGGAGCCTGTCCAACCAGTAAGACCTCAGAAAAGATATAGTAATGTTTTGGAATATGAAACTAAAAAGAAAATGCAAAAAAGGGAAAATTTTGGTAGGTATGAAAAAATAGAAACTACAGAAACTATAGAAAGGAAGAAGTTTAAACCTTCTCCGATAATATCACCAGTATATGGAGTACTTGATAGAGACTATAAAAAAGAAGATATTCAAAAATATGAAAGTAAAGTTGATGTTCAAAAAGTAAGAGATAAAGCATTTGGTGAAACAAAAGAAAAACCAACTTCTAGTACAATATATGAACAAAGTGAAACTGTAACACTTTCTAAACCTACTGAGACTGCAGAGAAAATTAAAACAATTGATGAACTTTTAGAGGATACATCTGATGTAGTAATTGATATGGATAATGATTTAGAAAATGAACTAAAAGAAGTTGAAAGTAAGGTTACTCCAAAAGAGGATACTGAAATTACCAAGGAAGTACCTAAAATTGAAAAATCAGATGAAACATTAGAAAGCGATTTATTTGATTTAATAGATTCAATGTACGATACGAAGGAGGGAGAATAATGATAGATTTTTTGAATAGTTTTCTACCAATTTTAATATACTTATTACTGATTATATTAATTATTATAGGAATTGTTATAGGAGTAAAATTATTAAATTTTATGACTAAAGCGCAAGATATCATAGATAATGTTGATAAGAAAATTAATACACTTAATCCAGTATTTGATATTATTAATGCAGCTTCATTTAAAGTAAACAGAGTATTTGATAGATTTTTGGATTTTTTTACAAGTGTATTTACAAAAATATTTTTAAAAGGAAAAGAAAGAGAGGAAGATGAAAATGAATAAGAAAGGTAAATTTATTTTAGGAGCGGGTTTAGGTTTAGGATTAGGTCTACTTTTAGCACCAAAGTCTGGTAAAGAAACAAGAAAAGATTTAATGGACAAATGCAATGAACTTTTAAATAAAGTTAAAAATATGGATCCTGATGAAGTTAAAGAAAATATAACTGAAAAAGTTACTGAACTTCAAAATGAAATTAGAGCATTAGATAAAGAAAAAGCAAAGGAAATTGCTATTAAAAAGGCAACTGAAATTAAAGATAAAGCTACTGAACTTGTAAAACTTGCAGCTGAAAAAGCTACTCCTGCAGTGGAAAAAGCCGCTAAAGAAGTTAGAAACTCTGCTGCTGAAACATTAAGAAAACTTGCTGATACAGTTGAGGATAAACCAAAGAAAAAATAGATACTAGTTATCTGTTTTTTTTATGAATTATGTAAAATAAAAATCATTTAGAACATTACATTATCTAAATGATTTTTGTTGTTGAAAAATTTACATTATAATATTTACATCCGGAATAATTTATACTTCGCACCATCCGGGAGCGACTTACATTTCTCGTTCGGGATTATTTATAACTCGCACCACCCGAGAGTAACTTACATTTTCTTAATAATATATTATTATCTAAAATATATAAATATGAATGCGGCAAGTATAAGACAATAGATTGAAAAGTAAACTAGTTTTCCTTTTTTAACAGTATTAGAAAGCCATTCATAAGAAAATAATGTTATTACTAAAGCAATTACCATACCAATAGCATATGGAAGTATTAAAGATGGCATATTCGGAGTATTCAACATATCTTTAACACCAAGACCCATTGCTGCAACACTTACTGGAAAATATAACATAAATGTATATTTTAAAGCAGTTTCTCTTTTAAGTTTACATAATAAGCAAGCTACAAGTACTGTACCACTTCGGCTAATACCAGGCATTATAGTAATCATTTGAAATAAACCAATAATAATTGCATCTTTTAAAGTAATATCTTTATCATCCTTTTCACCTTTAATATTTCTGACAATAAATAATGCTAAGGCAGTAAGTAAAAATGCAAATCCTAATATTTTAACACTTGTAAGTTTCTCCTCGATAAAATCCTTTAGAAAAAGTCCTGAAAGTCCAACAGGAATTGTACTGATTATAATATATAATGCATATTTAAAACCATATTTCGTTTTATCTCTACTATCTTTATTAAAAATATAAGTAAAAAAATCTTTAATAAGTTTTATAACATCTTTTCTAAATATAAATAGAATTGCTAAAAAAGATCCAAAATTACAAATTATTTCAAAATTTAGATCTGAGGCCATATTTGTATTAAAAATACTTTTAAATAAATACATATGTCCTGAGGAAGATATTGGCAAAGGTTCTGTTAATCCTTGTATTATAGCCACGATTATATATTTTATTAAACTCATATTATCACCATTAAAATTATATAATATTTTTCTTAATTTATAAATATAAATATACTATGAAGTTAATATTTTTTTATATACTTGGAATTATTTTAATAGTCTTTGGTTTATTCTTTATAATAATTAATTTAAATTTGTTAGTTTTAGGGTATAGTTTTGCATATTTTGTATACTTTATTATTAGTAATTTATTTTGTAATATTTTTTTTATTGGCATTTTGATTCTTATTTTAGTTTATGAAAGGGGAAAAATATGATTATTAACAACATAACATTTAATTTTTTAGATAAATATTATCCGTTTTATGAATGGCTTGCTGAGGATGAACTTATTACTAAAAAATGTTATGTATATAAAGTTTCATCAAATGTTTTAAGTGATTTAATTGAATATAATATAATTCTTGATAAATCTTTTTTAAGGGATATACCTTTAGTTTTTTGTGATGATTATACTGCTATAGGAGTTCAGTTTAATAGTAATGGCGAAAGCACCTATAAAAGTAGTTTACTTTTAACTGATGAAGAAAAAATATTAAATTATACAAAGTTTATGAAAAAGGGAAATATTAATTATAAAAAAAAGGATATACAAATTAATGGAGAAGTACTTCGTAATGAAGAAAATATAAAAAATAAATTAATGTATGAAGTAGATAAATTAATTAAAAATAATGATATAGAAAAATTTAAATTTATTTATTATGAATGGTTTAATAAAGATGAAAAAAATATCGAGTCTATGAAAAAAAATATAACTAAAAAATTAAATGGTCCAATATCTGATTCTGAAAAAAAAGTTTATGATTTAATAAAACTTTGTTATAAAACTGTATAATTTTAAAAAAATTACCAATAATAAGAATATGAAAAAGATAAAATGTTTATTAGTATTATTAGTTATATCATTATTTTTAACAGGGTGTGGAAAAAGTGCTACTGATTCTGTAAAAAAATATTTAGATAATTATAAGAATTTAGATGATAAAGTATTAGTCGATATGAAAAATGTTATTGATAAGGAAAATTTAAACGAGGAAAATTCTAAAAAATATGAAGATATTTTGAAAAAACAATATACAGATCTTTCTTATGAAATAACAAATGAAGATTACAATGGCGATGAAGCCACAATTACTGTTAAAGTAAATGTTTATGATTTATATAAAGCTCAAAAAGATGCAACAACTTATTTAGCCGAAAATCCTAAAGAGTTTAAGGATGAAGATGGAAAATATGATGCAGAAAAATTTATTACATATAAACTTGATAAAATGAAAGAAACAAATGAAAAAACAAGTTATACAATTGATTTTTATGTAGTAAATACCTCAGATGGTTGGACAGTAAGTAGTTTATCAAATTCAGATATTGAAAAGTTACATGGAATTTATGATTACGAGTCATAAATTTTTTTTGAAAATCACTTTACTATTTTGAATTTTTCCTCTATAATTATAATAGGAAGGGTGAGACTATGGAAAGTAAGAAAATAGTTCCAATTGTAGTTACAATAGTTATTTTACTTATAGGATTATTTATTTTTGCAAAAAGAAACAAGAAAGAGGAAGGTTATACAGTACTTAATGTTACTTATAAAAATGAAACAAAAGAATATAAGAATATTACTGTTGGTTTAAAACTTGAAAATCTTGATGCTGAAATTATTGCTACTGAAGGTAATAAAGTTGTTATAAGATTAATTGATGGAAGCGATAAAGAAATAAAACTTAATGAAGAGCAAAAGATTTGTAAAGCTGAAAATGACTGTGGTCTTGTTACATTAAAATAGGTGAGTTATGAGTCCAGTTATAAAAAGTGTAATATGCGTTGTATGTGCGGTCTTTTTTGTCATAATTAATACAATAATTTTATTTTTAAAACCAGAATTTGTTTTTGCAAAAAATGATGATGATAATTATAATGTATTTTATCAAAAATGGATTGGTACAGTTGTTTTTATGGCTACAATAACAATAGCATTATTTTGTATTTACTTTTCGATATCTCTTAAATTAATTATTAGTTATAGTTTACTTACAATAGAGTGCTTGCTTCTTGTTATATATGCTCTATGTAAATATAAATGTGTAACTGTTAATGGTGATGATATTAAAGTTCAAAGATTATTTAGAAAAGAACTTAATACAAAGTTTTCTAAAATATCTTTAGTAACATATTATCCAAACGCAAAAGTTATGGTTAAAATAACAAAAAATAAAGTATTTGATGTATCATTTAATTCAGAAAACTTTCATAAATTTTATAAATCACTTCTTAAAAATGATATTAAATTTAAAACTAGTTATATACCAAATGATGAAAATAATGTATATTTAACTAAGTTTAATATGTCAATTAAATTTCCAGAAAAGATGTTTAGAGAATATTATCAGCAACATTCTTATTTTAGAAATAGTGTATATTTATTTTCCGCAAGAAGTTTAGAAAATAAAGAATATATTGAGGGTTACCTTAAAGAATCTAACAAAGATATAACAGAATTTACAGAACTTGTTAAAAATGATTTAGCACTTAATGAATATAAATTTGTTAAAGAGCAATCTGAGGTAATTGATGGTTATGAATTTATTGTATTAAAATCAATTTCTAAATTAAATCCTGATGAAGGTAGAATTGCTTTTATATACAATGATAAAAAGGGTAAATACTTTGTTTTATATACAAATTATCTTTTAAAAGAGGAAATGGAATTTTATTCTAAGATGAAAATTGCTATTCATAGACCTCTTTATGAAGACGGAAAATCAAGACTTGTTAGAGTATAACAAGTTTTTTTTATTGACTTTAATCGTATTTATCTTTAAAATAGATACTTATACGGAGGAAATATGAAACCAGATGATAGAGCATTAAAAAATTATGTGAAAGATGTGTGTTCAAATATTAACAAAGGAATATTTGAGTTTGATTATGGCTATGCTATTTTAAAAGAAAAAGGTATTGAACTATTAACTCTTACTGAAAATGGTATGACATTATATAGTTATGAGGGAATTACTTATACAGATTATTGTAGTCCATCAATTTATTATATTTTATATAATGAAGAAACACCTTATCATAGATAAAAAAGTATGCTATAATTGGTTTATTGGAGGATTTATGAAAAATAGAATATTATTATTATTAACACTAGTTTTATTTTTACCTACACTTGTTAATGCAAAAGGTAAGGTAAAAGTTTATTTATTCGAGGCTGGAGGATGTCCTTATTGCGTAAAAGAGGAAGAATATTTAAAAGGTCTTGATGGTTATGATAAAACATTTACAATTGTAAAAAAGGAACTTTATGTTGATCATGTTGATTGGGCTGAAGGCAAAGATTATACATTAGGAAAAAAAGTCGCTAAGGCATTTAATAGTTTTGGATTCGAAGATGCTAGTCATGAGGCAACACCTTTTGTAGTAATTAGTGATTTATATGCTGCATCTGCTTATAATACATCACTTGAAAGTGTTATAAATGAAGCTTATGAAAATGGTGATAAAGATATCGTTAAATGTTATGAAGATGGCAAAGATAACTGTTTAGACCATTTAAAAAAAGATACATCAAGTTCATCAAAAAATTATACACCTGTAATAATTATTACTGGTCTAGTTATTTTAATTACTTATTTAGTTAAATCATCAATTGATACAAAAAATATTATTAAAAATATAGATAATATAAATGTTAAAAAAAGATAAATTAAAAAGAAAGATTATGCGTCTTTCTTTTCTTTTTCCTCGAATTCTTCATTTTGTAACCTCTTAAAATCTATTTTACCCATTTTAGTTTTAGGTAGTGATTTTCTAAAATCATATTTATAAGGCCATTCAAATTTTGCAAGTTTACTTTCAACATATTTCTTAATATTCATACGAAGTATAGGATTATCTATAACATCATTTTTTAAAACAATACAAGCTTTTGGAACTTCAACTTTATATGGATGGGGTATTCCAACAACAGAGCAAGTAAGTACAGCATCATGTGAATTTATAACCTCCTCTACATGTTGTGGATATACATTATAACCACTTGAAATAATCATTCTTTTAAGTCTTTGTTTATAAAATATTATTCCATCATTATCAATATAGCCAATATCACCAGTATGTAGCCAAGTGTAACCATCTTTATGCACCTGGAGAACTTTATTTGTTTCCTCTTCATTATTTAAATACCCAAGCATAACTGTTGGAGCACTTATACATATTTCTCCATCAACATTATTTCTTACTTCAGTTTGAGTAAATGGCTTAACTATTTTAACATCATTACCAGGTCCAGGAATACCAATAGCACCTGTTTTGTAATGATAATCAAAGTTTGCAATTGCTCCCGCTAAACACTCTGTCATACCATAACCTTGACTTATTTCTACATTAGAGTTATGTTTTCTAAAAAAATCATTTATTCTAAGCTCTAAGTCTTTTGATAAAGAGTCTCCTCCAACAACAGCATATTTTACAAAAGATAAATCACTTACTTCACTTTGAAGTAAAGCCTCATATAATGTCGGTACTCCAATAATCATTTGAGGTTTATATTTATTAATAATATTTGCAAATTCTGATGCTTTAAATGTTGGTACTAATATTACTTCTCTACCAAGGCATAACATTGAATTAACACTAAGTGCTAAACCAAATCCATGAAACACAGGCATAATTGCAAGAATCTTATCACCTTTTTCAAGCTTTTTAAGCATTATTATTTCTTGAACAGTTAAACTATTAAAGTTACCATTTGATAAAACTATTCCTTTGCTAATACCGGTAGTACCACCACTTTGTAATATACAAGCAGGTTTATCGATAACATTGTAATATTTTTTATATTCAAAAGATTTTTTATGTCTTAAAAACTTTTTATAACTTATAAAGTTTTCTTTACATGGTATAGTATATTTATTAAACATTTTTAATTTATAACCAATTTTTAATAATAATGGTAATGAATTTGCCGCAGAGACACCAATAATTTTTGTAACTTTTGTTCCTTCAGTAATGTCATATAATTTATCATAGGAAGCATCTACTGCCACAATAATGTTACTTTCATTATTTTTTAAAATATTTTTTATTTCCTCATTACTTGAAAGAGGATGGACCATATTACTTACTGCACCAATCTTATTAAGTGCATAAAAAAGTATTACAGCCTCAGGAATATTTGGAAGAAGTAATGTAACAATATCCATTTTTTCCACACCTAAATAATTTAAACTTTGAGCAGCTTTATCAATCATTTTTAAAACTTTTTCATATGAAAAGATTCTATTATAATAGTTTATTGCATTATCTTTTGGATTATTGATAGCATAAGAATAGAAATTATCATAAATTGTTTCATCTTTTGCTTTCATTTTTCTTTCTTCTTTAGTATAACATTTATTCCATCTGGAATATGATTTTAATTGTCTTTCTAGTTTAAATAAAAACATATTACCTCCTACATAATAATATTATATAACATTTTTCTTAAAAGAACTAACTTTTAATGAAATTTAATTCATTTTAATTATCTATAAACACAAATTTTACATAAATTATTATGGAGGTAATTATGAAAAACTTAATAAAATGTTTATTACAAGTTAAAACTATTATTACTTTAGCGGCTACATTTGTGTTCGTTTTTTTATCAGTTAAAAATCAAATACCCACTGAAACAATTACAATGATTGTAGGAATGGTCTTTACATATTATTTTAATAAAAAGGAGGATGATCATAATGGAAGTATTTAAGTTTCCTAAAAAAAGTTATTATTTAACGCAAGGTTTTGGAGTAAATACTTTTTCACATAAAAATAGAAAAGCAATAGATGTTTCCGCAAGGGGAGGGTATAAAGAAATATATGCACCTTTTTCAGGGTATGTATCTAAAATTTATGTAAAAAGAAATAATTCTTATACAATATGGCTTACCTCAAATGAAAAGGTACTTTGTGCAGATGGAGTAGCAAGATTTGCAGTTGTAATGATGACTCATCCAAATAAAATAATTAATTATAGGGTTGGACAAAAGTTTAATCAAGATGAATATTTATTTGATGATGGTACCACGGGTAATGTAAAAGCTCACTTAGATTTAGAGATAGCAGTTTATGATAATAAAGAAAGTATAGTTAATAACTGGCAAAGTGTAAGGGGAGACTGGGGTTTAGTAAATGCTGTAGATCCCACAAAATATATGGTAATGGATGATAATACTTTAATTATAAATGATTATTATAAACAGCAAAATAAAAGATATATTTTTAAAAAGGTTAGTGAAATAAGAAAAAGCGAAGAATACGTTAAAGGAGACTATAAAACTTTATATAATATGTATGTGAGAACTGGACCTGGTACTAATTTTAGAATTAAGAAAGTATCTGAACTTACTAAAAATGGTAAAGAAAATAGTTTATATAAAAATATGAATTCTTTAGCACTATACAAAAAAGGAACAGTTTTTACTGCTCTTGAAATTATAAATAATGGTTCATCTTACTGGGCAAAAACTCCAAGTGGGTATATTTGTTTAAAAGATTTAAATGCTACATATGTAAAAAAATTATAAGTCTATTTATCAATATTTTCTTCATCAAATAATTCTTTAATATCAATATTAAGGGCATCTGCTATTCTACCAATAACTACTAAAGTGAAATATTTATTTGGATTAGCACTTTCTATTTGTGATATATAATGCATTGAAACATCGATTTTATCGGCTAGTTGCTGTTGTGTTAAATTAGCCATTTTTCGATGTTTTTTTATATTAATTCTTACAATGTTATAGTAATAATAATCGTTGTGTAAACTTTTATTATCCTTCATTTTAATCACCTACATTAATTTTATAATAGCCAGTAGTTAGAAATATATGCACCGACAGTTAGAATTGTGATATAATGTTATTTAAGAAAAGGAGATATGATATATGGATAGTTATAATTCTTTAGAGGAATACATAAAAAATAAAAAGTATAGTTGTATAAAATGTGGTACTTTAATTAAGAGTATTTATGATGGTTGTCCTAAATGTAATTGTCATGAATATAATGAAAGTAATCTTAATCAAAGATTCGAAAATATGCTTAGAGATAATAATCTTCTTGCAAGTTTATTATTTGTTATTGCATGGCTTACAATTGCTTTAGGTTTTATTTTTGGTATTGTCATGGGTGGTGAAACCGAAGAGTTTGATTTTATCATTACCTTACAATACTGGGCTATTTCTGATATATGTGCAATTATCTTTTTTTCTCTATCAGAAATTATAAGAATACTACACGATATTAGATATAAGATTTGGTTAAAATAATATTTTACTGTAAATATAATTAAAAAATTTTAAAATTATATAAAATATTATATTTTTGTTTTATAATGTTGTTGGAGATTTTATATGAATAATTATATTTATTGGGTTGTAATATACTTAGTATTTTCGCTTATCTATGCTCAAACTTTTAAAAAAGCTAATAGAAATATGAAAGATGCTAGTGCATTAACTGTTTTACTTGAACTTTTTACAGCTTTTTTTGCTATATTTTTTATTCCATTTTTTAAATTTAAGTTACCAGATAATCCATATGTTTATTTAACTATTTTTATAGTTACAATAATTTATGCATTTACTGATAGACTTAATATTGAGGCAAGATATGGACTTAATCCATCGACTTTTTCAATGCTAAAACAGCTTTCAAGTGTTTTTCTAGTAATATTTGGCTTTATCTTTTTGAAAGAAAAATTAGTTATAAAAAAGATTATTGGTGGTGTAATTATAATACTTGCTAATATCTTATTAGGCATGAACAAAGGAAAAATTTCCTTTAACAAATATTTTATAATGTGTTTTATATCAAATTTTTTATTTGCAATAGCGATGCTTATAAATGTAAATATATCAAGTAATTTTAATATAGCATTTTATACAATTATTACTGTATTTATTCCCTCAATATATATTTTTTTATTTAATAAATTAAGTTTTAAAAAACTAGCAAATGAGTTTTCATTATATGATAAAAAAAGATTTATTATCGCAGCATTTTCTTGGTCTATAATGTTAATATCTTCGGTTAAAGCATATGAATATGGATCTGTTTCTGTAGTTGCTCCACTTTTAACATTATCAATGATTACAAATACAATTTATGAATATATTTTTGATAAAAATAAAAAAGATTTATTATTTAAATTATTTATTAGTTTTCTAATTATAATTGGGGTTATTCTTATAAAAATGTAACATACTAAAAATGGAGATATTATGTATTTAATTTATGTATTAATTATAATTTTAATAAGTGGGACATTAGATATTATTGAAAAAAAAGCTAGTGAAAAAGATGAACTTAGGTTTTGGGCTTTTGGATGCCTTACTTTTGGAATTTTTGAAACTTTACTAGGTATATTTCTTTTAAATAGTAATTTTTCATTTTCTATAAAAGATTTATTTTTAGTTTTACCAATATCTTTGCTTAGTACAATTGGTTATTATTTTTCAGTACTTGCTTTAAAAAATGGGAATATTTCTAAAGTAAGTGTAATAATGAGATTAAAAATTATTTGGGTATTAATTTTATCAAGTATTTTTTTACCAAGTGAAAGATTAAAATTTTTACAAATCGTTTTAGTATTTATAATTCTTTTATTAAATATATTACTTAATTATAAAAAAGGTAGAAAAGGTAAAGATTTAGGAATTATTTATGCATTTGGTTATTTATTTTCTAATGGTAGTGCAACATTTATTAACAAATTAGTAACACTTAAAATAGAAAATACTATGGCAATAACATTTTATTCAGGTATAACTACCATATTTTCAATTATTTTAATTCTTTTGTTAATTAATAAAATGGATTTATTAAATTTAAAAAAATTTAAAAGTAAAAAAGAAGTGCTTGTTATGGAATCTTTAGAGGTAATATCAATGATACTTTTAAGAATTGCCCTTAAAACTGGTAATGTAGTTATTATATCTAGTTTATCTTCAGCCTCAATTATTGTGGCAACATTCCTTGCAAATATAGTTTTTAAAGATAAAATATCCTATAAAAAGTGGTTTATAATAATACTGATAGTTTTATCTTTAATAACTTTATCAATAATAAGTATTTAAACTTTAAAATAGAATAAATGTTTGATATAATGTTTTTGTATATGGAGGTTTTATGAATAAAAATGAAAATTTAGATAAAGATAAAATATTAAAATATGTAAATGAATTTGATTATAAAAATGGATTAGATTTAGTTAGAAATGTTAGATTAATTAAACATACTCGAAATGGCTATGAGCATACTTTTGAATTTAATATTACTGAACTATGGAGTATATTTGATTATATTATGCCTTAATCGAAGGTGAAGACAGAGATAAGAACTTAATATCTAAGTTAAGTGCTGATGATATTAAAGATTTATTAAATACAGATAATGAACAGGAGTAATATGATAGAAAAAACAATAAAAAAATTAATTGAATTAAATAAAACAATAAGTACAATGGAATCTTGCAGTGGAGGGGCATTAGCAAATGCTATAACAAATATTCCTGATGCAAGTAAGATATTTAGCTTTGGAGCAGTTACATATTCAAATGAATATAAAATAAAAATGGGTGTTGATAAAAATATTATTGATACATATTCAGTTTATAGTATGCAAACTGCTAATGAAATGAGTAAAAAAATTTCTATGTTTACATCTTCGGATTTCGGAGTAGGTATAACAGGAAAACTTAATAAAAATGATCCAAATAATTTTTATGGTGATGATAATAAAGTTTATATAAGTGTCTATGATAGAAAAAATGATACATTTTATAACAAAGAAGTAACAGTAAATTCCTTTGATAGGAAAGAAAATAAAGATTATGTTTTAAATGAGGTTTTTTCCCTAATATATGGGCTTTTATAATAAAAACAAGTGTTACCATTTATTATGAGTTAAGTTAGATATTTAATATAAAATAAAAAAGTAATTAATTTTGATTAATTACTTTTTATTGTACTTATAAGTTTTGTTTTAGATAATTTTTCAAATAATAATGTTTTCTTTGTAAATATATATTTAAATGCAGATATAATAAAATATAGAAAATCAATAATATATAGTATTCCTTTTAAAGTTGAATTAATATTAATATTATAAATAATTATAAAACTAAAAATATAAAATAAACAAAATAATAACCTTCTTATAAATGAATATATTAATGTATAATTATTATCATTATTAACAACACCAATATTTAAATATCTTTGTGCTATTGTACTTCCTTTTAAAAGAAAAGGTAATAAGAAGTAATAGATAATAAAGAAAGAAATTATTATTACATAATTATTGAATAAAATATATAAAATTAACTCTAATATTCCAAAAATAAATAAATCTAAACAAAAAGAAGTAACTTTTCTTAGATTAGACATCTTTTCTCCTTTTTTTAAAGCATTATTATCTATTTCCTCTCTAGTGGGTAATATTTTCATCAAAGGTTTAACTAAAAAATAACCTAGTAAACCACCTAAAGTATTAAGAATTAAATCATCAACATCAAATAATCTATAACCTCTTGGGTAAATAAAATATAAACCAGTTAACTGAGTAAGTTCAAAAAATAGTGATAGAAAAAATGAATAGATTATTATATCTAATTTGTTTTTCTTAAAGTAATATCTTAAATACATTCCAAATGGTACTGTTAAAAATATATTATAAAGTGGTACATAAAATGTTGAATGTTTAATTGCTTTTACATAGGTATGAACATTTGTAAATCTAAAAGGACTTTCTCTTATAAAATCTTTAATAAAGTTAAAGGGAATAAGTTGAGTTCTTGGCGATTTAAGCATTGCTACAACTTCGTATTTTGGAAGTGGTAAAATAATTAAAAAATAGGCACATAATAAATATAAAATAAATGTATAAATAATTATAACTTTCATCGATGATATAGAACCATATTTATGATAATTTATTAATATAAATGGAAAACTTATAAAAAATGCTAAAAATGGAAATGTTAATAATGCAATTTTAATTACCTCAATATAACTACTCATAATGCCTCCTTAAGTGTCCATTTAATTATAATGAATTTGCTTTTCTTTTTCAAGAAAAAATGATTAGTTTTTATCTAACCATTTAACATCTATATTTTCAAACTTATAATCATTAAGCCCTATAGTGGGATGAAGTCCATCTTCTTTATGAAAATCTGAACCAATCGAAGTTAATAAATTATTTTCATTTGCAAATTTTTGCCAATGTTTTGATTCATTTACAACTTCATTATTTTTAGTAATATAAACGTAACCAGTCTCAATGCCATTAGCATTAATCTCTTTAGCAAGTTTTAAAATTGTTTCTTCATTAACATTATCTTCATAATGGTATGCAACTGGATGAGCAATAAAAACAAGACCTCCAGCGTTTTTAATAACCAGACTTACTTCTTTTGGAGAAATACTTTCCTTTTTCACGTAACAAGGACAATTTTCATTTAAAAGAGTTTCAATAAAAAGACCTTTATTTGGAATTTTGCCAAATATACTTAATAATAATTCTTTATTATTTTCGTTTTTAATAACATCTAGGGCAATATGTGCTTTTGTAACACTTTCTAATTTTTTTAACTTGTGGGTGTTAATTTCATAACCAAAATTTCTTAATTTATTTGCAACATTTTCTAAATAATCTATACGATTTTTTTGACTATTTTCAAGTAAATTATTTAACTTTTCATTATTTAAGTCAATATTATAACCTAGAATATGAACTCCAAATCCTTGATATTTAGTGCTTATTTCAACGCCAGGAATTAAAGTAATACTTTTTTCTTTTGCATACTCAAAAAGTTTTTTTGAGTAACCTTTGATAGAGTCGTGGTCGGTTATCGAAATAATTTGAACTTTATTTTTAACTGCTTCATCAATAATTTGAAACACAGATAAAACTCCATCTGAATAATTTGAGTGTATATGTAAATCTATTTTCATCTTTTATAGGCCTCAATTGGATCTAAAACATATTCCTCCTCTTTAAAATCTTTATACCAATTTTCATCTTTCTTTTGAATATTAACATTATATTTTTTTGTGTTTATTAAAATTATATCTAAACCTAATCTTTTTGCACTTTCTATATCATTTGCACAAATTTCATCATAGCAATATATTGCAAATGGTTTAAGCATTGGTATTTTATCATCCATTTCTGTAGTTTTTTTCTCATTTACTTGTGATATAACAAGTTCATTATAATAAGGACTTTCAGTTACAAATTCATATGGCATCATTATTTTATTTATTTTAGGTGTTGTATCTTCACTATTTCTGTCATAATTACTATAGGAATCTTCAGTATATGCATGAACAACTTGCTCACTTGAAAAACCATCATACGCTAAATTATATGTGTAATTAGGCTTATTAAATGTATTAAGTTTATAACCACTGTCAATTGAAAATGAACCACCATCTTTTCTTGAATGTAATTTTACTTCATTAAGAATTTCTCCTTTAAGTGTTCCAACTGATTTAACAAGCGCATAGAAAGGAGTACCCTCAAGAGTATAAACATTAACACCATATTTATTTGATAATTCATTATTTTTAAAATTTTCAATATTATCTTTTTTTAAAATGGCATTATTTATATTTTCATACATTTTATTTTTTGCGTTTCTTATGTCATCATAAAATTTTTCTACCATATTAATTTGTGATAATTTTTTATGAAGATTTATTTTTTCACTATATGAAAGATTATCAATATTAAGTATTTGCTCATATAACATTAAGTCATCTTTTGAAAGGGTGTTACCACCAGATTTTTCAAAACTTACAAGTTCATTAATATCTTTTTTTACATTAAGTGGATGATCTTTGAAATGAAAATCAATAATTAAATTACCAAGTGTTTTATTACTTTCATTTTTTAAAAAGTCTAATAATTCATTTTTATTATCACTTCTTAAACAAGAAATTACATCAGCATTTAAATTTTGTAAAAATATACTTGATTCATTTTCAAAAATACTATAAATACTTTCTTTAATGGTGTCATACTCTAATTTATTATTTTTAATTAAATAATCTAATATCATATAAAGTTTTTCATATTTTGGTAATAATTCATTATTTAAATTATTTATATTATCATTCAATATCTCTTTCTTACTTTTTTCAATGCTTGATAAATCATTATATTTACTAAAATTATTAATTATAAATCTTGTGTAATTTATATCATAGTTATCTGATATATTACTAATAAATTTTTTTTCTTCGAACATATAATGAGGAAATGATAATTCTTTTTTAGAATAACTATATAAATCTGCTGTGGATAAATTAGAAAATGATAGTTTATAATTTGTTTTATTAATTAATAGCTGAGCAGCTTTACCATTTAATAAAGAAAGACTTTCCCAAAAATTTTCTTTAGCTATTTCATTATGTTTTATTATGTAAAATTGTGCTTCGTTATTTAAACGTCTAAGTAAATTAATTTTATTTTCATTATTTGCGTTATTATATATTTGGTTAGCTATACTACTATTTAAATAATAAAATTTTACTTTGGAAATATTAGTATTTTCTAACACTAAATTTGTAAAGTCTTTATTATCAAATAATTTATCAACATATTTTTTTCCTGAGGTTAAAATACTATTTAAAAAAATATCATAATTAGAATTATTTTTTAATATTTCTATACCATTACCATTTAAAAGATAAACAAGTATGTCACTATCTTCTTGAGAAAGAAAAACAAAGTCATATTTATAATCACAATTAATTAATTTATTTTTAATTCTATCATCAGATAAAACTTTTTTTCTTTCATCAACACTTGAATTTAATAAATAATTTTTTAAATGTTCATAATTAAAATTTAATAAAATTTCTATGTCCATATTTATTTACTCCTATAACAATGATAACATAAATTAATAAAAAAATGTAAAAATCTTTATATCTTTACATTTTATCAATATCAATTAGTTCATAAGATGTACTTCCAAGACCAAGACTTTCAGCATATGGAAGAATATGTCTTCCATACCTTGAATCAATTCTTTCTTTAATTAATTTAGTTCCTTCTTCATTTGTGTTCCAAATCATATCTATGAAAGCCTGATCATTTGCCACTGGGTCAAGAGATGCTACAATTCCTAAATCATTTATTACTGGATCTCCTTGGTTTTTATCACAATCACAATCAACAGAAATATCATTCATAACAGTGATATAAACTATTTGTTTATTATTATCTTTAATATAATCATTTACCGCATTTGCGGCTTCAGCCATAGATTCTATAAAATCTTTTTGCTCATATTTCACGTTCCAAGCATCTGGCAGTTTTTCTGTTTGACCACAACTATGTATATAGGCTTTACCATTTCGTGAGGCAATACCAATTGACTGATTTTTTAGGTTTGCACCAAAACCACCCATTTTATGTCCTTTACCATGAGCAAGGTTAATAATTGTATCATAGTTTTCAAAATGAGAACCAATTATATCATATTTTAAATGGTTTCCTTTTTTTACGGGAATTCTTATTTCACCATCACTATCCATTATATCAACCTGTGCATATTCTGTAAATCCATGCTTTTCGGCTGTTTTTAAATGATCTATTGTAAATTCCCTTTTTCCTGAATAAGCAGTATTACATTCAATAATAGTTCCATTAACTATTTTTACAAATGGAGCAATAAGTTCTTTTTTTAAATATCCTTTTGCACCATCTTCACCGGTGGATACTTTAACACCAACTTTTCCTTTAAGGGTTACTCCTAAAGAGTTAAATATTTTAATAAGTGAATCACTACTTATTTCTTTAGTATAATAAACTTTTGATTTTTCCATAAACACCATCCTCAATATTTTTAATTTTCTCATGTTTTTTAAAATAATACAACCTTCAGGCAAAAAATTTGACTAAATATTATATTTAGAATATAATATTTTTTGTTTAAGGGGGATTTTGTGAAAAAAGATAAAAATAAAAAATCTAAAGAATATTTTAATTGCTGGGAATATAGTGATTCAAAATCAATAATTATGTCTAATCCATTATTAGCTGCAGAAAAATTTAAACAATATATTGAAAAATATCCCAAAGATTATTTTTCTTATGTTTCTTATGCAAATATTTTATTAACTATAGGAAATATAAAGGAAGCAGAAAATGTAATAAAATTAGGTAGTAACCTTGCAAATGAAAATATTAATTTTAAAAACTCAAATAAATATAGAGATTTTTTAGAAAATTTAAATTATGTATTATTAAGACTTTTGGCATATAATGAAAATTATACTAAATTATATGAATATTGTATTAATAATCCTGAAAAAATTAGAAAAAATGACCTTTCTTCAGAATTATTGTTTTCTAAAATAAAGTGTGGTTTAATCAATGAAAATGAGATTAGTAAATTATCATACAAAGCTAGTCAATTATTTAATTATGATGAAAAATTATTTTTAGAACATGAGAAAAAACATTTAAAAAGTGAAGATTCTTCATATGATACAAATATAAGTTCAGTATTTAATATTGATTTTCCTTTTGAAAAAGTTTTAAAGGAAATAAAAAGAAACATTAATTTAGATAATAAATATTTTTATGGCTTTTTCGAAGATAAATACTTTTTTAGATATGATGGATGTGGAGAAGCATTTCATAAAAATGCTGATTATTTTGAGGTTATAACAATTCATAATACTAATAATATATTAACTATTTACCCTTCATTAGATGGTAAATTTCATAATAATATTGATTTAAATTATATATTGCTTGAGGATGTTCCCACAAGGAAATTAAGTCAAATAGATAAATTTAATATGAGGTATAAAAAATGAATTTTGTAAATTGTTATAATAAGTTAGAAATTGATAGAATAAATGAATTAATGAAAGCAAATCCAATGCTTGCTAAGTTTGAAATAGAAAAGTATTTAACAAAATTTCCAAACTATTATTGGGGATATGTTATGAAAGCAAATATTTTGATTATTTTGGGAGAAATTCAAAAAGCAAATGAGGTTTTAAATTTTTTAGAGGAAAAAATTAATATAAAAAAAGATTTAAAAAAAGAGGTTCGTAAATTATATATTCGTAAAATAACTAATTTACGTTTAAGAATATTAGCGTATAATCAAAATTATGAAACTATATATGAATTTTTATCAAATAATAAAGATTTTATTATGGAGGAAAAACTATCCAGTGAATGGTTTTATATTAGAATACTTACCGGTAATTTAAATGGTGAATTAATACCAGGATATTTAGCAAATCAAATAGCAAATTACAATGAAAATTATTTTAGAAATCATGTTCAAAAGCATTTTGTTTTAAAAACTCAAGATAATTCTGTATTTAGTGAAAATTTTCCTTTAGAAAAAGTTTTAGAGATTTTACCAAATTACTTAAAAACACCAGGATTATTTTATGATTATGTTACAGATAAATATATTTTTAGATTGGATGGTGTAGGATCTGCAGGTGGAATAGATACAGATTTATTCGAGGTAATTACTATTCACGGAACTGATCATATTATTAATATGTATCCAACTTTAGAGGGTACATATACAAATAGCATTGATTTAAACTATATTGTTAATAAGGATTATTCAAGAAAACTAAGTCAAATAGATAAATTTAATCAAAGATATAAAAAAAAGTAGTGTTTACTACTTAATCACAATCAGCAGTACATGCTGATTTTTCATTTACTTCATTAATCATTTTAGTTATTTTTTCTTTCATCGGTTTAAGATCCGCACTCTGCCAAAATTCTTCGGCTGAATCATATTTTTTATTATCCCAATATCTTGTGTCATCAAACTCTAAAATTTTGCCATTTTTTACCGCAATTAAACTTGGAGCATATATTCTTTCGTTGCCTTCATCATCATATCTTAAAAATCTCTTTAAAAGTTTAACCATTTCTTGATATTCTTCAGTATTATTTTTTCTATCTTCATAAATATTGAAATAATATACTTTTTCTAAACCTTCTTTTTTAGCAACTTCATTAATGATTGGAACATAACCTCTACACCAAGGACATTCTGGGAAACCTAAAAATACAAGCCCAGTACCATTTTTTAATATTTTATTAATTTCCTCAATAGTTCTATAAGTAAAAACATTATCTTTAGTAGTTTTATATTCCTCAGCAAATTTAATTTTTTCTTCGTCAATATTTTTATTAATTTTATTCTTTTTAAATACTAAAAATAAAACCAAATCAACAATCAATAATAAAACTACTATACTAGATATTATAATTGTTTTTTTCTTTTTCATCATTTTCCTCCTACAAAATAATTTTAATATATTTTTATTTGATTAACAATATTTTTTTAGTTGAGATAACTAAACTGTTAGTTGAATTGTATAAAAAAATTAATTTCTGTGATAAGATAGTAGTGTACGGAGGTTTTTATGAATTACAATGTTGAAACTAATTATAAAATGGATAGTTCACTTTTTAAAAGCAAACAATTAATTAATGCAATGAAAAAATTAAATAATCTTTTTTTAAAGGAAACTTATAAGGGTAATAAGGTAAGCTATTATTATGAAGATTTAAATGGTAATGTAATTTCCTACAACAAAGATATATGCTTTTATGCTGCAAGTGCAATAAAAATTTTAGTTTGTTTATATATAATGGAGAAAGCAAGAAGTAAGAAGATTGATTTAAACACAAAATTGTTAGTAAAAATGGATGAATTAAAACCTGATACTGGTATCATAAAAAATCAAAAAAATAATCAAGAATATTCAGTAAAAGAGCTAATAAAATATACGCTAGTGGAAAGTGATAATACGGCTTATTTAAAACTTGTAAATTATGTCGGCAAAAAAACATTAAAAGAGTACGGACAATCTTTAGGGGCAAAATTTACTATGATTGGCAAAGAAACTGATTCATTTGGCATAATAAATTGTAGTGATATGATTATATACTGGAAAAATGTAAAGAAATTCATAGATAGAAACGATGATTACGGTAATTTATTAAAAAAATATTTATCAAATCCAACATATAAAATAGTTGAAAATGATGGAGTATTAAAGTATAATTATGTTAGAAAATATGGTTCGTATGATATTGCATATCACGAAGCAGGTTATGTTGAAACAAGTAAACCTTATTTTATGATTATTTTAACACAATTAAATAAAGAAAGTTATAAGAAAAAATTTGTTAATGATACAAGTAAATTATTATTAAATATAAATAAGATATTAAATGAAAGAGAGGACTAATGGAAAAGAAGAAACTATTATTAACTGGAACTATTATTTTAATTATACTTTTACTAATGATTTTTATTTCAATAAAAAATAAGAAAAAATATGATTTTGAGAACAATCAAGTTACAAATAATACTCAAAATGAGATACCACCAAAAGACGATAACTTTGGTAAAAATGATACATTTAATATTTCAACTGAATCTGGAAGTGTAGATGTTCTTGGCTATATAACAATTGAAAAAATAGAAAATTTTGATAATGAAGAAACTTTTAATTATGTTTTTTTTAATATTGTTGATACAAAAAGTAATGATTTTAAAACCTTTTTAGAAGGTTTATCAGGTAATACATTTGGTGGTAAAGATAAAATTGGTTTAGGTTGCATTAATAACGGAAAAATCTATTATTTTAACTCTTCGGATGGAAAAGAATTAGAAAGTTATGAGATCGGTGAGACATCTTCGAAAAAAATATTAGATTCCAAAGAAGAAAATCCGATTAAATTAAGATTAACAAGACTTGAATACAATGGTGGTACTTCTGCACCAATTTGCTATAGTCATATTACTAATGTTGAAGTTATAGGTGAAAAATAATGATAAGATTAATATATGAAATGCTTAAAGGAATTAATAAAAATATTGATAAAAATGAGCAATTAAAAGAAAAAGATCGTAAAAATGCGCTTGAGGAAGAAATGGATATGTATGGACTTGATGATGATGAGAAAGAACTTGTAAGAAAGGGCGAGTATGATCCATGGGATTTCGATCCAGATAATCCCACTGATGAAGATGACTATTATAAAGATGATTTAGATTATGATGATGACGATGATGAATATTAAATCATCTTTTTATTTGTAATTCTAGCTATTTCATTATATAATTTTTTTAAGGTGGTAAGTATGATATATAGAATGAAACTTCAAAATGAACCTTTTAAACAAATTAAAAAAGGAACTAAAGAAATTGAAATTAGATTAAATGATGAAAAAAGAAAATTCTTTGAAATAAATGATTATATAGAATTTACAAATATTTCTACTTTAGAAATAATGTTTGTTAAAATTACTAATTTATATCATTTTGAAAGTTTTGAAAAGTTGTTTAATAATTTTGATAATTCAATTTTAGGTTGTGGGAGTTATGAAGAAATGTACAAATATTATTCAAAAGAAGAGGAAAAAAAATATGGTGTTTTAGGTATTGAGATTAAAGTGCTTCCGAAAGTTAATCAAGTTATCCATAATGAAGATAATTTAACATTGAATGATGCAAATAAAGTTACTCGAAGAGCAAAACTTATTGTAGAAAATAATAATGATGAAATTTTAATATGTCATATGGGTGTAAAATATTTTTTAATTGGAGGACATATTGATAACGATGAAAGTGATGAAGAGTGTTTAGTTAGGGAAGTAGCTGAAGAATCTGGAGTTACATTAGATTTTTCTAACATTTTACCAATAGCATCCTCAAATTATATAAATAAAGATTATCCAAAAAATGGTGATATTACCTATACAAATACAAATTATTATGCTATTAAATATGATTTAGTACCAAATATTGAATTGCAAAATCTAACAGAGAAAGAAAAAAAAGAAAATTTTAAATTAATGTATATTCCTAAAAATGAAGTAATTAACTTTTTAGAAAATACTAAGGAAATAAATGCTACACTTAGTGATACAATAATGGCAATAAAAGTGTATTTAAATCTTCAAAAATAAAAATTATCATGCTATAATTACTATGGGAGTAGTTATGAAAAAGATGAGTTTAACATATAGTGAATATTTAGATAGTTTATCAAAAGAGGAAATTGAAAGAATTTTAAATTTCTTTAATATTAAACATAGAAAAAATAGTAAGAAAGAAAGTTTAGTTAAGATTCTTGCAAATAGTGCTGAAGATATTACTAAATATTCATTTAATTTATTTCAAAGTGATGAGTTAACTAATTTAAAATTAGTGTTAAAAAGTAATGGACATATTAAACCTAGAACAAATTATTTACTTTTATATTTTCTTAATAATTTAAATAAAAAAGGTATGGTAAAAAAAGTTGATGAAGATGAGTTTTATATGCCTAAAGATATTCAAAAGTATTTTAAATCTTATTTAAAGGATAAAGAATCCTTAAAAATAATTAAATCTAATACAAAGGAATATAATTTAATTATGGGACTTCTAAACACTTATGGGGTACTTTCTTATGATAAGTTTTATGAAATGTTTAATAATATTATTTCTTGCGATAAAGAATACCTATTTGAAAGACTTACAATTTTAAATAATTTTTATGGAGAATTTGAACTTTACTTTTCTAAAAAAGAAAAATATGTTTGTAATAAAGCAATTCTTAAAGAGAAAGGTATTCAGTTAAAAGATATTAAAAAGTATGTTAATAAAAAATCTAATTATAAAACGTTTAGTTCTAAAGAATTAAATAGTATGTTTAGTTATAAATATATGAGTAAATTTAAATCATTTAAAAAGATGCTATCATTTGTAAAAAAGAATTATTATTTGGATGAAAAAGATATAAGAGTTTTTTACAAATATGTAATTATTCCATATTTAAATGATGTTCAAATTGATAATCCTACTAAAGAGGAAAATTTATCAAAGAATATTGATAAGTATTTTGAATATAAAAATGAAAAACATAAAAATAAATTTATGGATTTAGTAAAAGGGATTATTAATGAAGCACCAATGTGGAAATATAATGGTTATAGTGAAATTGAAAAGGAAAAAGGTATAGTATGAAACAAATAAAAAATTTACCACTTTATTTAAGTATATTTGTAATAGTAATATTTTCAGTCTTTTACTTTGTATCTGTTAACAAATATAGTTATGCATTTTCTTATGATGAAGTAAAAGAGGCATCTGCTCATCAAGAAAGACTTATTAAAAAATGTGCAGAAATATATGCTGATAGCAATAAAAATTTATTTGATGGTAAAGAAACAATTTATATAACAATAGATGATTTAGTTCAAAAAAAATTATTAGCTTCAGAAAATGGAAAAATATATGAAGCTGGTAGTTCTGTAAAAGAAATTAATGATAAGAAAATAAGAATAACTTTAAGTGATGGAAAGTATGATATCAAAATATTAAATGATTAAGTGTAAACTAAGTGTCAAAAAATTGCAAAATTGTTGCACTAAGTAGTAAAAATTGGGTAATATATTATTGTAAGGAGCTGATTAAATATGATTTATCCATCAATAGACAAATTACTTAATATAGTTGATTCAAAATATATGCTAGTACACGTTGCCGCTAAAAGGTCTAAACAAATGCTAGAATATTATCATTATCAATTAGATAAAAAGGAGTATGTAAATAAGAAACCTTTAGGCCGTGCCCTTGAAGAAATTGAAAAAGGTATGGTTCACGTAATAAAAAAAGAAAAAAAGTCTTGATTATCTAAAAAATCTATGATAAGATAATTAAGTCTTATGGGGGATTAGCTCAGCTGGCTAGAGCACCTGCCCTGCACGCAGGGGGTCGCGGGTTCGAATCCCACATCCTCCACCAAATAGGCATTTTAGTCCGTAAATACGGGCTTTTTTTGTGCCAGTGGAGCATTTTTTTCATAAAATATCTATATTAAATATTTATTGATTTAAAATAATTGTATTATTAATTATTTTTTGATAAAATTATTATTGAAAGTAGATGATTATATGAGAAATTCACTTGTTATTAAACTTTTAATTATATTTGCCTCTTGTATTGGAGCTATAATACTTGCTTCTTATGTAGTAAAAATTGCTAGAGAAAGCAATTCATTAACCTATGATTTAGGAGAATCCTCAAATAGTTATAATGATATATTTTTAACAAGTTTTAGCGAATATGAAAGTCTTGCAAATGATTTGGGTATAAAAAAAGATTTAACTGCAAACAATTTTGTAACAAATTACTATCTTGCGTCATTTCAAGATTATGATAAATGTAGTGAAGAACGTTATAAGTTAGTAAATAAGGTAACATTAAATGATAATGAACTTAATATTAATTTTAAGGTATATAACAAATGTGGATGGTGTAAGAAACATTCTGTATTGTATCTAATTGAATTACCTAAGTTCAATGGTGATAACCCAAAAATTAACTATACATACGATTTTGAAAATGATATAGATTGTGGAAATGTTTAAAAACACTTGTTTATTAATAAATAAAGTGCTAATATAATTATGTAAATCGATGAAAAAAGACATGATTATTATTTAAACTTTTATAGAGAGTCAGTGTTTGGTGTAAACTGATAAAGAGAATAATAATTACTACTTTTTAAGAGGATTAATAAATCCCGGTTAATAGCCGTTATATATAATTAAGTTAAATAAAGGATGGTACCGTTAGAAATAACTCCTTGTGGTGCTGTCTTTTTTTTATATAAAGAAAGGAATTGGTATGAAATCAGAATTAAAAAATGAAATGATTAATAGTATTGAGGTTTTAGAAAATTTGAAAGATAGTTTTGAAACACCAGCTATAGATTATGTAATTAACTCTATTAAAGAGGCAATTAAATCTATGGGTGAAAGAGCAAATTACGTAAATGATAGTTATTTATATAATTTAAATCGGACCCGAATTGTACTTAGAATATTAATTGATGTTAATAGTTTTAATAAAAATGACGAAGAGTTTAATCGTAATTTTAATGAAGTAATCGAAATATTAAATAATGAAATTGAAAAGGAGAAGGAAAATGAAAAAAATATTAGAAGATGAAAGATTATCAAAATTAAATCATAGTTGTGCACACTTAATGGCACAAGCAATTAAACATTTATATCCAAATGCTATGTTTTGGGTAGGACCTGTTATTGAAGAAGGTTTTTATTATGATGTTGATTTAGGAGATGTTACTTTAACTGAGGAAGATCTTCCTAAAATTGAAAAAGAAATGAAAAAAATAGCTAAAGATGGAAAAAGAATAGTTAGACATGAGATTTCTAAAGAGGAAGCTCTTGATATGTTTGGAAAAGACCCATACAAAGTTGATCTTATTAATCGTTTCCCAGATGGAACAGTAATTTCATGTTATTCACAAGGTGATTTTACAGACCTTTGTCGTGGACCACATGTTGATACAGTAAAAGAATTAAAATATTTTAAATTATTAAAATTTTCCGGAGCATACTTTAAAGGCGATGCTAAAAACAAAATGCTTCAGAGAATATATGGCGTTTGTTTTGATACTGAAGAAGACCTTAATGAATATATGCAACTTTTAGAGGAAGCAAAAGAAAGAGACCATAGAAAAATTGGAAAAGATTTAGGAATATTTATGTTTTCTGACCTTGTTGGTAAAGGTCTTCCTATGTGGCTTCCAAATGGCTTTATTTTAAGAAGGACTTTAGCAGATTACATAATGGATAAAGAGTTGAAACTTGGTTATAAACATGTTATGACTCCATCTCTAGGTAATGTTGATTTATATAAAACTTCCGGACATTGGGATCATTATAAAGAAGATATGTTTCCAGCAATGGAACTTGAAAATGAAAGTTATGTTTTAAGACCAATGAATTGTCCACATCATATGATGATATATAAAAATTTCTTACATTCTTATAAAGATTTACCTATAAGAATTGCAGAAATAGCTAATGACTTTAGATATGAATCTTCGGGAGCTTGCTGTGGTATCGAAAGAACAAGAGCATTTACACAAAATGATTCTCATATTTTCTGTACACCAGAGGAAATTAAAAGTGAAATTAAAGGTGTTATTGCATTAATACTAGATGTATATAAAGATTTTGGGTTTAACAATTATGAATTTAGACTTTCATTAAGAGATTCTGAAAATACTGAAAAATATTTTGGCAATGATGAACTATGGGAGAAAAGTGAAAAAGCTTTACGTGAAGTATTAACTGAACTTAATGTTCCATTTTATGAGGCTTTAGGTGAGGCTGCATTCTATGGACCAAAGATTGATGTACAAGTAAAGAGTGCTATTGGACATGATGTTACACTATCAACTGTACAGGTTGACTATCAATTGCCTGAAAGATTTGAACTTGAATATGTAAATGATAAAGGTGAAAAAGAAAGACCAATTGTTATTCATCGCGCTATTTTAGGCTCATTAGACCGCTTTACAGCATTTTTACTCGAAGAATGTAAAGGTTATTTACCTTTATGGCTAGCTCCAAATCAAATCAATATTATACCTGTAAACAATGAATATCATTTAGAATATGCAAAAGAAATTTACGAATTATTATCAAATGAAGGATTTAAAGTACTTCTTGATGATAGAAATGAAAAACTTGGTTATAAAATAAGAGAAAGTATTATGAAAAAGTATCCTTATACATTAATTTTAGGACAAAAAGAAGTTGATAATAAAAATATTAGCTTTAGACGTAGTCAAAGTGAAGAAACAATTACATTTTCAAAAGAAGAATTCATTAAAATGTTACATGATGAAATAGCTTGCAAAGGTATCAAATGAAAAATATTGCAATAATTACTGGTGCATCATCAGGAATAGGTAAAGAGTTTTTATTAAATATGCCAAAGAATATTGAAGTTAATGAAATATGGGCGATTGCTAGAGAAAAAAATCTTCTTGAGAATTTAAAGGTGGAAACTAAGTTAAACATTAAAACATTTTCTATTGATTTAGAAAAAGAAACTAGTTTAATGAAAATTAAAGATTTGCTTGAAGAAGAAAAGCCTAATATAAAATTATTAATTAATGCTGCAGGATTTGGTAAGTTTGAAAAAAGTACGAATATTTCTTTAGAGGATTCTATAGGAATGATTAAAGTAAATGATATTGCACTTACTTCTTTGTGCTTAATGGCAATACCTTATATGAAAAATAATTCTAATATAATAAATATTGCCTCAGTAGCGGCTTTTCAACCAGTACCTTACATTAATGTTTATGCAGCAAGTAAAGCATATGTATTATCATTTTCAAGAAGTTTAGGAAAGGAATTATCAAAAGAGGGAATACATGTTTTAACTGTTTGCCCATTTTGGACTAAAACTAAGTTTTTTGATAGGGCAGTAGAAAAGAATAAAGTTATTAAAAAATACGTTGTTATGTATGAACCAACAGATGTTGTAAGAAAAGCGTATATTGATATGCAAAAGAAAAAAAGTGTTAGTGTTTATGGTTTTATAGCAAATGTTCAAAGAGTATTATGCAAATTACTTCCGCATAATTTTGTAATGAGTATTTGGTGTAAACAACAAAAATTAAAGTAGGGAAGGAGTAAATATGGTTTTATTAATTATTTTAGCAATAGTTTTGATTGTTATTTTAGGATCATTAAAACAAATTAATGAATATGAAAGAGGAGTTAAATTTACAGCAGGTAAGTTTACTAAAATTATGTTACCGGGATGGAGGATTGTTTTACCAATTTTTCAAAGTTATAAAAAGGTAGATATAAGAACAAAAGTTGATGATGTTCCAGAACAAGAGGCAATTACAAAAGATAATGTATCTGTAAAAATTAATGCAGTTATATATTATAAGGTATTTGATGCATCCCTTGCTGTTTTAGAGGTAGAAGATTTCTATTATGCTACAGCTCAACTTGCTCAAACTACAATGCGTAACATAGTAGGTAGTGTAACATTGGATGAACTATTATGTGAAAGAGAGAAGGTATCATCACAAATTAAGGAAATAATCGATAAAGAAACTGATCCTTGGGGAATAAAGGTTGAAAATGTTGAACTTAAAGATATTTCACTTACTGATGAGATGAAAAGGGTTATTGCAAGAGCAGCCGAAGCCGAAAGAGAAAAACAAGCGGTTATAACAAAATCTATTGGTGAAAAAGAAGCAGCAGAGAACTTAGCTGATGCTGCAAGAAAATTAGCAGAGAGCCCTGGGGCACTTCATTTAAGAACATTAGAAACTATTAACGATGTTTCTTCAGATCAGTCCAATACAATATTCTTTCCAATTCCAATGGATGTTTTGGAAGCTGTAAAAGGATATTCTGAAAAATTAAAAAAAGAAAATAAAAAATAATTAGCAATGCTAGTTATTTTTTTAATGTTCATACATATATTAAAGGGAAGGCACAATTAACTTTTTTACATTGATTTGACGGGCTTTACAACAAAAAATGAATTTTTTTTAAAAAAAGTGCAAAAAAGCGTTGACAATGAAAAAATAGTTTGGTATATT
>ERZ772883.47-NODE-47-length-135038-cov-30.179978_pt1 | contig 135038 bp, 128 predicted proteins | sample MGYA00580575_ERZ772883 | MGnify/ENA primary metagenome ERZ772883 (study PRJEB29015, sample SAMEA2737666) | human gut metagenome | biome: human gut; feature: human-associated habitat; material: faeces | place: China | collected 2012 ... | reverse complement strand
GAGCGCGCCCGGTGGGCGGAGGAGCGAATCGGAGCTGCTCAAGCACAGGGAGCTGGAGGAAGCGGCCCCGCCGCGACGCGCAGCGACCATGTGCGCAGAGGCCGGGAAAACAGCATATTCGTAAATCTTTTTTGCTTAACAATACAGCAATTATCTCCCCCGCTTGCGGCGCTATTGTCCTTATGATATGATGTTAAAAAGAATATCATATCCGAATTTCGGCAGAGGTGACATAATGAAATGTCCATTTTGCAGGCGAAAAATGGAATCCAGAACCCTGCGAAGCCATGGAGATTTTTACTACCTGCCTAATGGAGATAAGCTGCCGAGGCTTTATAGTGACAGAGCAGCGAAAATTGCCAAGGGAGCATGATTATATGTATATGGAATTGTGTAACATCTGGATATTTGCGATACTGCCAATCCTTACGACAGCAATCATTTTTGCTGTTAAGAGAAAGCTGCTGTGGATCGCTCCGATCGTCTCAACGATATTGGCATTTATCACCTATGCGATAGTTTTTGCGCCTATAAAAGCTATGTTCGCTAATAACGAATGGAGGACGTTTTTATTCTTAGCTTTATTTAAACACCTTGGAATGGCGGTTTTCCTCACTGTAATTGTATATTTGGCGGCACGTATAATCGAGCGAAATAAAAAGAAATAAACGGATTCCGGCTTAAAAAATGGCAAAAACCATGTAAAGGGCTATTTCTAACAGGCGTGGGAAAGCTGCTCAAACACAGGGAGCTGGAGGAAGCGACCCCGCCGCGACGCGCAGCGACCATGTGCGCAGAGGCCGGGAAAATAGGTAACCGGATACCAAACATCAAAAACGCCTGTGTTGCACGGGCGTTTTTCTTAGTTATTTAGGGCTTTTTGCTTGCTTGTGCTCATTTTGTGCTTTCGCTCTGGCAACTTTCCGGCAACCTTTTTTTTAAAATGCCATTAAAGACCTCAAAAAAAGACCCTCCAACCGGAAGGCCTTCTGTAATTATTTATTATTCAAACCACGCCACGGCGCGGGCGGGGGAGCCGTCGCAATCGCGGAGCTTCAGCGGGAGGCAGGCAAAATTGAAAAGGCCATCGCCGCACTTGTCCAGATTGCAGAGGTTTTCTATATTGATAATGTCGCAGGAGGAAAAGAGCCGCCTGTGGCGGGTGAGATTTACGTCTGATATGGGGTCCAGCCCTATCACGTCAAAGCCTATGCCCTTGTAGCCGCCGCCTATTATAAGGCCGAGGGCCGCATCGTCAAGGCAGGGATAGTCGCCGAAATACGCCTCCGTCCCCCAACGCCTGTCCCAGCCCAGGTTAAAGAGCAGGAAATCCGCCTTACCCGCCTTCTCGCCGTATCTTTCGATATGCGAAAGCGTGATGGCCCCGCCCGCTTTAATGCCGCGGCAGTCTATGACCAGCGCCTTGCCGATGAACTGCTCCGGCGGGAACTCGTCCAGCGTCCGCCCATCGGGGAAAATGTGGGCCGGCGGGTCTATATGGGTGCCGGTGTGGGTGTACAGGCTGAGCAGAGTCTCCTTGAAGCCGTCCTTTTCATAGCTGTTGGCCGGGGTGAGCTTAGGCGGCTCCGTGCCGGGGTAAACCGGCATATCCTCGGTTATGATGTGGGTAAGATCTATTGCCTTCATTCCTCGTCCTCCCCCTTAGCCACCCGCGGCACAAGGCTGCTCACCAGCTTGCCCCTGCCCTCGTGCTTCACATAGAAATAGCCGAACAGGCTGAATACTACCGCGCCTATGAAGTTAACAAACAGATCCTCCATGGTGTCGTATAGGCCGATGTCGAGATAGCCGCCCAGGCCGAGGCTCTGACCATTCACCGCCACATCGTTGATGTTGCGGATGACGATGGGTGTGTTTGAATTGGTGGCGTCCAGAGTGACGGAGGATATGGTGGTTATGACGGTGTCCTTCTGCATATCCAGCAGGAACAGCCGGTCAGCGGAAAACTCTATGAATTCCCACAGCACGCCTATGGTCATGGAAAAGCAAAATGCGGCGATTGCCATATACAGCGGGGAAAGACTGAGGCTGATTCGGTTGTCTTTGTTCAGCAGGTTTACCAGAGAGAAGCCGATCGCGGCGCACAAAAAGCCGGAGGTGGTGTGCAGTATGGTATCCCAGTTGGGGTACTGAATGAAGTAGCATTCCAATTCACCCAGTATTTCCGCCGCAAATATAAATACGAGGATTATTATTTCAAGGGTGTCCGGCAGCTCGATCTTCAGCTTCCTCTCAAGGAAAGAAGGCAGCATAAACAGCACCAGTACCAGCAGACACACGAACATACTCTCATATTCCTTCAGCATGGCGGAGCGCACCAGCACTGTGACAACCAGAAGACGCAGTATTACGTATACTGTAAACACCTTAGGCCGCTGTTTTGCATATGCCCTAATTTCTTTCATTCCTCGCCTTTTTATGTTGTTTTCCATATTCTCCTCCAAATAAATGTGCATATTTGATTATAGCGTAAAAAAACAGTTCAGGCAACAAATGAGTATACCATCAGTTGACAAGAGCACACAAGTCCTAAAGGCTTGTTTTGGGACGCTCCTGCGTTCTCGTCGCTTGTATTACATCCAGTAGTACTGCGCTCCTCGGCCTTGGATCGCCCTCAAAACAAGCTCTTTAGGGTCTTTGAGTTTTAGAAGCCAAAGAGTATGGCAGAACAAGGAGGACGAGTGCAGAAATACTGGTTGTATTTCAAATGAGGACGACACAGTTATGCCGTGCTGTTTGGCTTCTAAAACCTTGTGTGCTCTTGTCAACTGATGGTAGTCATATTAAAGCCAAAAAAATATAAAAAAAGTTGGAATAGGGTATAGCCAAAAGAGGAAAAGGGTGGTATAATAAGACCATCAGAAACGAGAACGATAATCATTCTTAATCATCAGGAGGTATTATTAATATGAAGTTCCGTTGCACAGTTTGCGGTTATGTACACGAAGGACCTGAGGCCCCCGAATTCTGCCCCGTCTGCAAGGCTCCAAAGGACAAATTCGTGCCCGTAGAAGAAGACAAAAAGAGCTGGGCCGCCGAGCACGTGGTAGGCGTTGCTAAGGGCGTAGATCCCGAGATCATCGAAGGCCTCCGCGCCAACTTCAACGGCGAGTGCAGTGAAGTCGGTATGTATCTGGCTATGGCCCGCGTAGCTCACCGCGAGGGTTATCCCGAGATCGGCCTGTACTGGGAGAAGGCTGCCTATGAAGAGGCCGAGCATGCGGCAAAGTTCGCGGAGCTGCTGGGCGAGGTAGTGACCGACAGCACCAAGCGCAACCTTGAGATGCGTGTAGAGGCAGAGCATGGCGCGACCGAAGGAAAGACTATGCTTGCAAAGAGGGCTAAAGAATTGAACCTCGACGCTATCCACGACACCGTACACGAGATGGCCAGGGACGAGGCCCGCCACGGCAAGGCCTTCGAGGGCCTGCTCAAGCGCTACTTCGGCGAATAATCATAAAGGAGAGAAGCTGCGATGACAAAGTACGAATGCCCCTGCGGCTATGTATATGATCCCGAGCTGGGCGACCCGGATAACGGCGTAGCCCCCGGCACCCCCTGGGAGGACGTCCCGGAGGATTGGGTCTGCCCCGTCTGTGGGCTGGGCAAGGACGCCTTTAACGAGGAGTAAGACTTTCGAAGAAGTGGCTAAGCGCCACTTCTTCGAGTTTTTTTCGGGTTTAGCCTCAAGGGGCTGCGGCCCCTTAACAACCCTGAGATTTTCGACAGACTGAGCGGAGCCGCGAAGGCGGCTCCGCTTTTTTGTTGCAATACGCAAGAGCCTACACTATAATAAAAGAAGTAAAAGAATACATTTCACGCATGGAGGGCTATTCCATGAAAGCTATTGTATGTGAAAAATGCGGCGCATCAGATTTTTATGATGAAAACGGAATAAGGACCTGCCGCTATTGCGGCGCAAGGTACAGGATAGCCTATACATCGAGCATAGGCCTTGATGACGATGTGGCGGAGCTGCTGAGAAAGTGCAGGGAAAACCCCGCAAGGGCACGGAAATACGCAAACCTAATACTGGACATCGACCCTGATAATCCTGAAGCATTGAAGTACCTGAAATAAATATTTAATAGTGGGGGCATAATTATGAAGATATCAGATGTTTGCCGGCAATATGGATTTGACGAAAATGACTTAAAGGCGTTTTTAAAAGAAAAAAAGCTGCTCAAAGAGACGTGGACTTCTTATGTGATCGAAGATAGTAATGTTGACAAAGCTGTAAGAATGTATGCTGAGTTTAAGGCGCAGCAGGAGGAAGAGGCGGCCGCCGAAAGGAGGGAGGCGGAAAAAAAGAAGAGGGCTATGGCTAAGATGCTCATAACCTCGGGCTTTAGCTTCGATGGCTACACTATAACGAAGTATTCGGGCTATATATCCGGCGACGACGCCATATCGGTAGACCGCGGTTTGGCGGTATTCGGCTCGGATACCGGGGTAAAGGATAAGCTGCTGAACTCGCTTGTGGAAATACGCCGGAATGCGTTGCGGGAGCTGAAGGAGGCGGCATACGAGCTGGGCTGCAACGCCGTAATAGGGGTTGACTTTGATTATATCACGCTCGATCCGCAGACGAAGGACTTGCTCGCAACGGGGGGAATATCATACCAGCCATACGTTTTTGCGGTCACCGCCAACGGCAACGCGGTCGTAATAGAAAAAAACGGTGAGGACGGCAGCAGCGAAGAAAGGCTCTGAATGCAAAGGGAACGGCCCCTGCTTACAGTTTTTTCTCCAGGCACACCAGCCCAACGCCTTTTATCCCGTTGAACACACAGGGCACGATTCCGGCCTCGCGATAGCCCAGGCGGGCGTACAGCCTGCGGGCGGCGGCGTTTTTCTCGTTGGTGTCCATGCGGAGCACCGGGCAGCCGTTGTTTTTCGCGTAGCTTTCATAGTACGCAACAAAGGCGGTGCCGTAGCCTCTGCCCGCCATGAGCGGGTCTACCACGAGGGTGTGAAGCACCATAACCTCATCCGGCTCGGCGTGGTAAAGCCAGCCCACCTCTGCGTATACCGGCACCTGTATACGGTTGATTATGGCGGCGGCAGCGACTTGCCCGCCGTCCACGCAGACAAAAAGGTCGCCCCGCCCGAGCGCGTCCAGCGCGGTCTGGCGGGTGGGGTATACGCCCCTTTGCCAGCCTACTGTAAGACGGCCCTGCTCCTGTGCGTCAATTATGCGGCCGTATATGGCAGCGATAGCATCAATGTGCCCGGATGTGGCTTTTATGAACTGCATATCAGAATACCTTGTCTCCGTTCTTTACGGGAGCGGTGGGCCTGAGCAGCACCACTCCCTGCTCAGATTCAGTACCAAGAATGCGTACCTCGCTCTTTACAGAGTCTATGTGTATGGGAGTGAGGTTGGTGCAGCATATTACCTGCATGCCTATAAGCTGCTCTGCGGTATAAAGCTCTGTTATCTGGGCGGAGGAGGACTTTACGCCTATCTCTGGGCCGAAGTCTATCTTGAGCTTATACGCGGGGTTACGGGCCTTCTTGTTGGGGCCTGCTTCGATTATGGTGCCGGCACGCATTTCGACTCTGTTGAATTCATCGACGCCGATGAGGGCGTTATCCTGAGCCTCTTCCATTTTTGATACCTCCGTTGACGGCTGCGCCGTGGGTCAATGCCCGCGGCGCTTTTCCTTTTTCTTTTCCTGACGCAGCGCAAAGGCCGCCCGCTTTTCCGCTTCCTTCTGTTCCTTTGTCTTTTCCTGACGAATAAGCTTATTCTGCTCCCGCTGGAGCTGAAGTGCCTGCTGAGACTTTGTGCCGGTACCTATGGAGTTCACCTGACGGGCTATCTCCCTTTGCAGCCGCTTCGGGTTGACAGGCAGCGGCTTGCGCTCCTCCTTTACCTTGGGGCTGAAGGAGAGACGGCGGAAATCCCTATTCAGGAAATCCATTATTTCCCCGTCCTTTGGCTCTGCGCCGAACACTACGCGGCAGACAGAGAGCTGCATTCCCTCCCGGCGCTCGAATATGCCCACATAAAACTGACCGTCATGAAACAGGGTGAGGGTAAGTGATGCGTCTTGCATTGTTTTGGCCTCCTTTAAAATAGCTTACTGCGGGGAAGGGACAACCAAGGAGGCAGGTTACTGATACCCTGATGGGTACGCCCACGACTACCCGACGGGGCCGTGTTTTTATCACCCGCTGCTGGTATTATACTATAAGCAGGCAGAAAAGGGTATAAGTATTCCCGGCATATGGTATCATTCGATAATTAGAAAATAATCTAAATACTTCTTGACAACCTTACCGCCCCGGTATATACTCTATTTAGATGAAATTCAAAAGAGGTGAGGCATATGGGAATGAAGGAGACATTCAAGGCCATCGGGGATCCGGTGCGGCGGGAGATACTGGAACTGCTCAAGGGAGGCATGATGTCCGCCGGTGACATAGCGAGCCATTTCGACATGACGCAGGCCACGGTATCATATCACCTGAGCCAGCTTAAAAAGGCGGGGCTCATATACGAGAACCGGGAAAAGAACTTTATATATTATCAGCTCAACACCAGCGTATTTGAGGAGATAATGCTTTGGTGCAGGGGCTTTATGGGAGGTAAGGACGATGAAGAAGATAAGTAAGCTGACGGTAATTACGACTTTGATAACGCTGCTGCCGATAGTGCTGGGCATAGCGCTGTATGACAGGCTGCCGGACGTGGTGGCCACACACTGGGGCATAGACAACCAGCCCAACGGCTGGAGCAGCAAGGCCATGGCGGCCTTCGGCATGCCGGGCATACTGGCGCTCATCAATCTTGTATGCAGCATAGCCATGGAGATATATCCCGACAGCCCCTTTGTGAAGGTGCGCCCGGTCAGCATAAAGGCCGTTGGCGGATGGGAAAAGGAGAATAAGCTGGCCGATAAGGTATCTCCCAGGCTTATGTGGCTGTGCCGCTGGATAATACCCGTGCTGAGCCTTATACTGGTGCCGGTAATGCTGTATTCGGCCATGGGCGTGAGCTTTGATATGGGCAGGATAGTATGCAGCATACTCGGCATAATGTTCATAATAATAGGAAATTACCTGCCAAAGTGCAGGCGCAACGGCGTTGTGGGCATAAAGATACCATGGACGCTGAGCTCAGACGAAAACTGGGATAAGACTCACCGCTTTGCCGGGTTTGTATGGATCGTGTGCGGCGCGGCAGCCATAGTTGGAGGCTGGACAAAGCCAGTGGTCGTCATAGTGGCGCTCGTTGCAATGATACTGCTTCCGGTGGTATACTCAGGTATACTAAAGCATAAGGGGATATAGCAATGGTGACAACCAATCCCATGCGTATGCTCGCCGCCGCAGGCATAGGCTTTGAGGCGCGGGAATATCAATACGACGAGAGCGACCTCTCCGGCGTACACGCCGCGGCGGAGCTTGGCCTTGACCCGGACTGTACCTTCAAGACGCTGGTGCTTCGGGGGGACAAAAACGGCCTTTTCGTATGCTGCATACCCGTAGGGGAAGAGGTGGATCTGAAGAAGGCGGCGGTGATATCCGGCAATAAAAAGGCCGAGATGATACACGTGAAGGAGCTGCCTGTGCTGACGGGGTATATTCGGGGCGGCTGCTCACCCATAGGCATGAAGAAGCAGCTTCCCACATATATAGAGGAGACTGCCCAGCTTTTCGACAGGATAGCGGTAAGCGCCGGCATACGGGGGCAGATGCTCATGCTGGATCCGGAGGAGCTGAGGGAGTTCGTGGGCGCCAGCTACGGCGAAATAGTTAAATAACGCATATTGTAAAGGGGGATATACCATGGAGACTAAGCAGACTCAGACCGCAGAGGAGCTGCAGGCGCAGCTGCTCAGGAAGATGCACAGCATGGACCTCATACGCACCGCAGCCTGCGTATTGGTGGCGGTAGTGGTACTCGTAAGCGCCGTAGTGGTGCTGCCCAGGGCAAACAGCATACTGACCAACGCGGATAACACCGTGAACGAGCTTTCCGCCGTTGTGGACGAATTGCAGCAGGTGGATTTCATCGCCATGAGCGAGGGCATTACCGAGCTTACAAGGGTAGGCAGCGAGAGCCTGACAGGCGCCACGGTAGAGCTTATAAAGACCATGCAGCAGCTGCAATCCATAGACTTTGAGGCGCTGTCCGAGAGTATAGAGAACCTGAATACCGTATCCGACGGAATGGCTAAGCTGTTCGGGAAAAAGAGATAAGCCCCGATAAGCAAAAATTATGAAAAGGGCCGCGCCTGAGCGGCCTTTTTTTGTTGCAAAAAGCCCGGTATTGTTCTAAAATTAGTACAGAAAATACTTAACGCTATGACACATCTTTAACAAAAAATACAAGGAGGCTCAACATGAGCAATATTGACCCTAAGGCCCGCACCTGGGCGGAAATAGACATGGCGGCACTGAAGCACAACTTTGAAATAGCCAAGCGCACCGGCAAGAAGGTGCTCTGCGTCATAAAGGCCAACGCATACGGCCACGGAGCGGTACACTGCGGCCTTTTCCTGGAAAAGCAGGGCGCAGACTTCTTCGCGGTAGCCTGTCTGTCCGAGGCCATAGAGCTTCGCGAGGGCGGCATAACCAAGCCCATACTCATACTGGGCTATACCCCCGAAAAGTACGCTGAAATGCTTGCCAAATACGATATCACCCAGGCCGTGCAGGACGAGCGCACAGCATTGGAGTTCGGCAGGTACGCTACCGAGGCCGGCGTGAATCTGAACGTACACGTAAAGATAGACACCGGCATGAGCCGCACCGGCATATTCGCCCAAGGGGAGGAGGCCGCCCTTGCAGCCGCCGATACCATCGAGCGCATATACAATATACCCGGCATCACCGTAAAGGGTATGTTCACCCACTTCTCCGTGGCGGATACCCCCTCCGAGGACGAATACACCGCGTGGCAGTTCAAGAACTACACAACCGTCCTCAACGCCCTTACAGCAAAGGGGCTGCGCCCGGAGGTATGCCACGCCAGCAATTCTGCGGCCATACTTGCCCACCCTGAGGCACACCTTGACATGGTGCGCGAGGGCATAATACTCTACGGTATGTACCCCGACAGCGAGCCCCGCAAGGGCGAGCTTAAGCCTGTGCTGACCCTCAAGTCCCGGGTAGCTCAGGTACGCGATCTGCCCGCCGGCACATCCATAAGCTACGGACGAACCTTTATCAGCGACAAGCCCATTCGCACCGCCGTTATAACAGCGGGCTATGCGGACGGACATCCCCGCCGTATAAGCAACGCCTCCTACGACATGATACACGGTAAAAAGTTCAAGCAGGTAGGCCGCATATGCATGGATATGCATATGATAGACGTCACCGGCGACGACAGCGTAAAGGTGGGCGACGAAGTCACCCTCTGGGGCGGCGCAGGCATGACCGCCGAGGAAGTGGGCAAGGTGGTAGGCACTATCAACTACGAGCTTACCTGCCTCATTACCCCCCGCGTACCCCGTGTGTACATCAACGAGGATTGACAATATATTATCCCGAAGAAGCGAAGAGCTGTACGCTGGAAATTATATTGTTTAAAAATGCACAAAGCAAAATCGAAAAGCCGCGCAATGCGGCTTTTTGCTATTCTTTGCACAATTTTTATACAAAAAACAGCAAAAATATGAGTTATTTGTGAATAAATGTTGACTGGACGGCGAGGGTATGGTATTGTAAATCAGTCTATTTTAATATATTAATTTCTATTATGTTAAAGCGGCAAAGTAAAAACACAGGGGGAAAACTTAAAAAATGGAAAACAACAAGGGACAATGGAGCTCCAATTTCGGCTTCCTCATGGCTGCCATAGGCTCCGCAGTAGGACTGGGCAATATATGGGGCTTCCCGTATAAGATGGGTGCAAACGGCGGCGGCGCGTTCCTGCTGGTATACGTAATACTGGTGGTATTCGTGGGCTTCGCGGTAATGCTGGGCGAGCTGACAATAGGCCGCAAGACCGGCAAGGGCGCGGTTGGCGCATACAGGGCGCTGAACAAAAAGCTCCCATGGGTGGGCTACATGGGCGTAGGCTCCGCGTTCCTTATTCTGGGCTTTTACAGCGTGCTGGGCGGCATGGTAATGCGCTATATGCTGGGCTTCCTGGTGAATCTTTTCGGCGGCGCGGGCTTTGCGGCGGAGGGCTTCTTCGGCTCATGGATAGCCAATATGCCCGGTATGGTGGGCTTTTACGCGCTGTTCATGCTGCTCAATATAGTGATAGTTATGGGTGGCATATCCGGCGGCATAGAGAAGTTCTCAAAGGTAGCGATGCCCGCTCTTGCCGTAATGCTGGTGACGGTCATAGTTTACGTCGCCTGCCAGCCAGGCGCTATGGAGGGCTATAAATTCATGTTCGTGCCGGACTTCTCGGTTTTCGACAGCCTCAAGTCCTTCTTCGACGTGCTCAAGTCCGCGGCGGGCCAGATGTTCTTCTCACTGTCCCTTGGCATGGGCGCAATGATAACCTACGGCTCCTATCTCTCCAAAAGCGAGGATCTTAATACCAACACCATAATAATCCCCGTGGCGGATACAATAGTGGCCATAATGGCCGGTATGGCGGTAATGCCCGCCTGTTCCGCCTTCGGCATGGACTACGGTCAGGGCCCCGGCCTGCTCTTCAATACCCTCCAGACGGTATTCATGGACGGCATGGGCGGCTTCATAGGCAGCCTCATGGGATTCCTGTTCTATACCCTCGTATTTATAGCGGCCATAACCTCTTCCATATCTCTGCTGGAGGTAAACACCGCGTATATCATAGACAAGAAACTTGAAAAGGGCAAGAAGGTCAACCGCAAGGGCATAACCGCAATAATGGCGGCAGTGATATTCATCGTGGGCCTGCCTACGGCGCTGGACGGACTCGGCACAAACGTAGCGGGCGGCGCCCTCATAGACAACCCCGCCATAACCTTCGGTCTGCCCACGGTGGGCGCCACGGCGGATTGGCTGGACTTTTACGACATGATCGCGGAGGGCATACTCATGCCCTTGGGCTCCCTCGCCATGAGCATAATCATAGGCTGGGTGTTCGGGAACAGGATGGTAAAGGAGGAGGTCGCCTGCTCCGGCCATGTATACCGGGCGGAAGGGTTCTACAATATTTGCTTTAAGTACATCGTTCCTGTTATAATGGTGATAGTGCTTTACGCGCAGATACAGACATTCTTTGGCTAAAAAGGAGATGCTTATTATATGAAGCTGACGCTTGAAAGGGCGGAGGAGATACTTAAAAAGCACACCACGGAGGAGCACCTGTTTACCCATGCGCTGGCCGTCAGCTCGGCCATGGGCGCAATGGCGGAGCATTTCGGAGAAGATCCCGAATACTGGCGGGCCATAGGCTACCTTCACGACGTGGACTACGAGAAGTTTCCGGAGGAGCACTGCAAGCACGTCCGTGAGCTGCTTGCCCCGGAGGGGGTGGAAGAGGAGGACATAAGAGCCATAATCTCCCATGGCTATGGACTTTGCACAGAGGAAGTAAAGCCCGAGACTAACCTCGAAAAGAGCCTGTTTGCAGTGGACGAGCTCACCGGCATAGTCATGGCCTGCGCCCTCATGCGGCCTACCGGTATAACGGATCTGGAGGTCAGCAGCCTTAAGAAGAAGTTCAAGGATAAGAAGTTTGCCGCAAAGTGCAACCGGGAAATCATAAAGCAGGGCGCGGAGACTCTGGGTATGCCCCTTGAAGAGCTTATGGAGCTTACTATAAAGGGAATGAAGACCGAGGCCGATGCGCTGGGACTGGGCGCAAAGGAATAGAAAAAAGCATTAAAAAAGCGGGCCTTCCCGCTTTTTTATTTGCGCGGGAAGGCCCGCTATGCTATAATCCATCTAAGAATGCTATTAAACGGAGGTGAGCTCATGGACGACAGTTGCAGTTGCACGGGAAAACAGGCTTCGGCTGAAGGCGTTCACTTGTGCCGGTTCATGGCTCGCACCCGCGGCATATAGCGGCATAAGCATATCACATAATCATTCAGCCTTAGCCATACTTCTTTAAGCAACAGCAGACTAATATTATCCCTTGGCGAGCGCTTTTTGCGTGCGCCGTGTTTTCGCTTGAATAAAATCGGAGGTATGGATAATGGACAGCATCAGAAATTTACCGGAAGAACAGCCGGTACTCCGCAACTATTCGGAGGAGCTGGCAAAGATAATAAGAAGCGGCATCTCTCCCCGCGCACTGAAGGACAGGCTTTCGGACTACCATCAGAGGGATATAGCGGAGGTGCTGGAGGAGCTTACCCCGGCCGAGCGCAAGAAGCTTTACGGCATATTGGACAGCGACGAGCTTTCCGGCGTGTTTGAATTCGTCGACCATCCCTATGTTTACATAGACGAGCTGAACATACGCAAGAAGGTGGACGTACTTTCCTGCATGGACCCTGACAAGGCGATAGCCTGCCTCAGGGAAATGCCGCGTGAGCAGCGCGAGATGCTCATAGACCTTATGGATGAGGGCAGCCGCCGTGACATAGCTATGGTGGACGCATTCGACGAGGACGAGGTGGGCAGCATAATGACCACCAACTATATCGTCATACAGCGCGGCAGCACCATAAAGGGCGCCATGGCGGACCTTATCAGCCAGGCGGCTGAAAACGACAACATCTCGACCATATACGTTACCGAAAAGGACGCGTATTACGGGGCCATAGATCTGAAGGACCTGATTATTTCCCGGGAAAACAGCAACCTTGAGGATATCATAGCTACGTCCTACCCTTACCTTTACGCAAGGGAGCAGATAGAGGATTGCCTGGAGCGCATAAAGGACTATTCCGAGGACTCCATACCAGTGCTTAGCAGCGATAACAGGCTGCTGGGCGTAGTCACCTCCCAGAGCATCGTTCAGGTAGTAGATGAAGAGCTGGGCGACGATTATGCAAAGCTGGGCGGCTTGACAGCCGAGGAGGACCTGAACGAGCCTACGATACAGAGCATAAGGAAGCGTCTGCCTTGGCTACTCATATTGATGGTGCTGGGCATGGTGGTATCTGGCGTGGTAGGCCTGTTTGAGGGCATAATGGCGCAGCTTACCATAATAGTCAGCTTCCAGTCCCTCATACTGGACATGGCGGGTAACGTGGGCACTCAGTCCCTTGCGGTTACTATCCGCGTACTTATGGATGAAACGCTGACCGGCAGGCAGAAGCTGGAGCTGGTGTGCAAGGAGGGCCGTATAGGCCTGTTAAACGGACTGATACTCGGGGCGGCATCATGCGGCGTGGTAGGGCTTTACATAATGCTCTTCAAGGCCAAGACGGCGGCCTTCGCCTTCGGCATATCAGGCTGCATAGGCGTGGCGCTGCTGCTTGCGATGGCGGTATCCAGCATAGTGGGGACCTGCGTGCCTCTGCTCTTCAAAAAACTGGGCGTGGATCCCGCCGTGGCTTCCGGCCCGCTGATAACAACTCTGAACGACCTTACCGCAGTGGTGGCCTATTACGGCCTTGCGTGGCTGCTGCTGATAAACACCTTCGGCTTTGGGGCGTAATAAAAGGGCGGATATAAAAGCGCGCGGCAAATCAGCGGCTGCCGGCAGCAACAGCGGGTTGCTTGGCGAATGGGGCATATGCTGATAAAATGAGGGTGAAGGAGGCGATCTGCATGGAAACAAAAAATATAATTTTTGAACTGCGAACAAACAGAGGATTATCTCAAGATGAACTTGCAGAAAGGATATGCGTTACACGCCAGGCCGTATCGCGCTGGGAAAATGGAGAGACCGTACCGAATACCGAGACGTTAAAGCTGCTGTCCAAGCTGTTCGACGTATCGATCAACACTCTCCTGGGCTCTCCGCGAAAGCTGATCTGCCAATGCTGCGGTATGCCCCTTGAGGATTCTGTTATAAGCAAGGAGCCCGATGGCGACTTCAACGAGGATTATTGCAAATGGTGCTATGCGGAGGGCCAATTCGCGTATAAATCGAAGGAAGCCCTGCTCGATTACCTCGTGGCCAATATGCCCAACCCGGACAATTTGCAGGAGGAGGACCGGCGCGTTCAATTCGATTCATATCTTTCCCGGCTGAAGCACTGGAAATGACGCGCATCTGCACCGCCTTTATTTGACATCAGGCGTTTTTTTCACATTAAAACGATAAAACCCGAGGCTGTCGAAAAAGTGGCTGAACGCCACTTTTTCGAGCTTTTTCATCCGGTGCTTGCGCCTATGGCGCGGCCAGCACCGAATGCAGGGAAAGCCTTGCTGCGCAAGCGCTTTTTGCGGATTTGCCGCACATGTCGCCAAATCCGAATAAAGCCATAAGGGGCTGCGGCCCCTTAACAACCCCGAGGTTTTTCGACAAGCTGGACCCCCACGTATGCTATCAGCATGCGGGGGTTTTTATATGCACGCAAAATTCAAGCGCGTATCACATCACCCCGAGGCCGCGGGCTAATCGGGTGATGAAATCGTGTACGTTGGCCACGATGGTGGTTGCGCTGAGGCTGCCACGGTCCAGAAGCTTATTCACCACGAACTCGTCAGAGTCAACGGCGTAGAAGTACACGGGGCGTATGGTGCCGTCCTTCTGTACCCGGAATGAGGGGGTCATATTGCCGGTGGCGATGGTGTGCAGCATGGTGGCAAGGCATATGACGGTGGTAGCGTCGCGTACCATGTCCCGCATTGCGTTGGCGGCCTGATATACGTCGCCTATCACCTCGGGAAGGGGGCCGTCATCGCGAATGGAGCCTGCCAGCACGAAGGGGACGTTATTCCTTACGCAGCTCACCATTATGCCATTGTCCAGCTTATACTCCTCCACAAATGCGGGTATGGAGCCTGAGCGGCGCACCAGGTTAAGCACGTCCAGATGGTTGTAGTGGCCGTTTGGCATGGATTTCTGGGTGTATATGTCCTGACCGAGGGCGGTGTGCAGGTAAGCCCCCTCAAGGTCGTGGGTAGCCAGGGCGTTGCCCGCCATGAGGCCGTGAACGTAGCCGTTTTCCACTATGGCCTGCATGGCCCGCCGGGCGTCACGGTCGAAGGCGAAGGCGGGGCCCATCACCCATACCACCTTGCCGTACTGCTTTTCGTATTTCAAAAGCTCGGTGAGCTGGTCGTAATCCCTCGAATATGAGGTTTCGCGGCTGCGGCCCTGACGGAACACGAAGGCGTCCTCCAAGGCGTCCTCACCGCCCGCGAAGCCGTTGGCGTGTACGAATATGCCGTCTCTGCCGCTTTCCGTGCGACCGAGCAGCACGAGGTCGCCCTTTTTTATGTTGCGGGCTTCTACCACGTCCAGGCGGTTTGACTCCGGCCTGTATACCACGCAGGAGTCCATGCGGCTCTCCCCGGCAAGCAGCCAGCGCCCCTGTATCTTGAAGTATTCCGGGAACATGGAGGTGCTGTGGTAGCCCTCCGGCACAATGCCGTCCCGCTCCGCAGGGGCCATGGCAGCGTCGGAGGCGTTTCTGAATATATCAAGGCCGAAATCCGGGGCCTTGTACCGGGGCATTTCAAAGGACATGTGGTTTCCTCCTCATCAGCAGAGAGTGGCATACATTACAGCCTTTATGGTGTGCATGCGGTTTTCCGCCTCGTCAAACACCACGCTCTGCCTGCCCTCGAACACCTCGTCTGTGACCTCCATCTCGGGTATGCCGAACTTTTGGGCTATCTCCGCCCCTATGGTGGTGCGGGTATCGTGGAAGGAGGGGAGACAGTGCATGAATATGGCGGTATCCCTGGCGTTTTTCATGGCGGCGGCGTTTACCTGATAGGGGGTAAGCAGGCTTATTCGCTCTGCCCATACTCCCTCCGGCTCGCCCATGGATACCCATATGTCGGTGTAGATAACGTCGGCGTTGGCGGTGCCCTCCTTTACGTCCTCGGTGAGGGTGACGGTGCAGCCGTTTTCCGCTGCGATGGTACGGCAGGTATCCACCAGCTCCTGGGCGGGGAACAGCGCCTTTGGCGCGCAGGCGGTGAAGTTAAGGCCCATCTTGGCGCAGGCCACCATGAGGGAATTGCCCATGTTGTTGCGGGCGTCTCCCATGTAGGTGAAGTTTACGCCCTTTAGGCGGCCCAGCTTTTCCTCGATGGTGAGCAGGTCCGCAAGCATCTGGGTGGGGTGGAACTGATCCGTCAGGCCGTTCCATACAGGAACTCCGGAGTATTTGGCAAGCTCCTCGACAAGCTGCTGGCTGTAACCCCGGTACTCTATGCCGTCGTACATCCTGCCCAGCACCCGCGCCGTGTCGGGTATGCTCTCCTTTTTGCCCATCTGGGAGGAGCCGGGGTCGAGATAGGTCACGCCCATGCCCAGGTCGCGCCCCGCCACCTCGAAGGAGCAGCGGGTGCGGGTGGAGGTCTTTTCAAAGAGGAGCACTATGTTCTTGCCGTCCAGATACTTATGCTGTACCCCTGCCCGCTTCATGCTCTTGAAGTCCTTTGAAAGGTCCAGAAGATAGCGTATTTCGGCAGAGGTGAAGTCCAATAGCTTGAGGTAGCTTTTGCCGCGAAGATTTACTGCCATGATTGTGGCCTCCTTTTAAGTTTATTTATATGATGATTTCTTTTTAATCGCGCCAGAGGGGCATGCTCATGCACCTGGGGCCGCCCCGCCCCCGGGAAAGCTCCGAGCTGGGCATTTCCAGCACGGTTATGCCGTTGTCTCTCAGTATTTTGTTGGTTATGATGTTGCGGTCGTAGGCCGCTACCACGCCGGGGGAAATGCAGAGAGTGTTGGAAGCGTCGTTCCACTGCTCCCGCTCGGAGGCTATGGGATCCTTGCCGCCGCAGCGTATGAGGGACACGCTGTCCAGCTCCAGCTTCTCCCTGAATATATCCTCCAGAGGCCGGGTAAGCTCCCGGGCCCTTATGGCCTTGGGGCCGTTGCCCGGGGTTATTTCGTATATGCGCAGCGTTTCCCGTATGCCGGGGTGCATCACGAATTTGCCGGTATCCACCTGAGTGAGCACCGTATCAAGGTGCATGAAGGCGCGTATGTCGGGTATATCCAGTGCAAGCACCGTGCGTATCCTGCAAAGGGGGTCGCTGAACATATTTGCGGAGAGGAGCTCCACCGCCTCGGGGCTGGTGCGCTGGGAAAGACCCACCGCAAGGACGGATTCCGAAAGGTTCAGCACGTCGCCTCCCTCTATGCAGAAGGGCATATCCGGGGTGTAGTAGAGGGGGACCTGCCCGGCGAAATCCGGATGATAGCCCAATATGTAGCGGGCGTATATGGTCTCCCGCCGGCGGGTCTCGGAGTACATCTTATTAAGGCTTACGCCTGTGCCTATGGAGGCGAAGGGATCCCGGGTGAAGTAAAGGTTGGGTATGGGCTCCAGCGCGAAGCGTCCCTCCCGGCGCACAAGGTCGGTAAGGGGGCTTTTGCCCTTCAGGGAAAGCTCTGACATGAGCACGCCGGCCATTGTCTTTTCTATCAGCTCAAGATCGTCCTGTATATTTGAAAGGTATCTGAAAAGCGGCTCGTGGCAGCTTTCGGCCAGGGGGCCTCCAAGGGATATGAACTCGCCTATAAAGGCCTTGCGCAGTTCCGGCCGATTGGATATGGTCTCAGCCATGAGCTTTTCGAGGTAGACCACCTCCACGCCGTTGTCCGCAAGGGCTTGGGCGAAGGCGTCGTGCTCCCGCCGGGCCGCGGCGAGATAGGGTATGTCGTCGAACAAAAGCTGCTCGAGGCTGGTGGGGGTCAGGTGCTCAAGCTCCAGCCCCGGCCTGTGCAGCAGGACCTTTTTCAATGGGCCCGTTTCGCTGGTAACATGTATAGGCATTAGCTTTTCTCCTTTTGCTTGACTGTCAGTTAAATTTTATCATTTTTTCGCCCCTGCCGCAGGACAAATGAATTAGGGGCAAAGGTATTTTACGCCCTAAAATACAGCCATATAAGGCAAAAACCCCACGGCAACTGAGCCTTGCCATGGAAATGCCGCTGCGGTAAAATACAATATAAGATCGTAAATTTGTCCTATACTGCTTTGAAGGGAGCTTTTGCCGTGAAAGATACCGTACAGATACAGCCGGGCCACTGCTCGGAGATAGACCCACGCAGGCTTTTTTCTGTGGCGCGGGAGGTGATAGCCGCACCCACCCAGCCCCTGATACATCAGGGAGCCCGCTTTTTATACGTGAGCAAGGGGGAAGGTACGCTGCTGCTTCAGGGAAGGGGATACCGCCTAAGGGAGGGTACGCTCGTGGCCATAATGCCGTGGCAGATAAGCGAGGTTACGGAGGTATCCGCGCCGCTGACCTACTACCTGATACGTTATCAGCTGGATGCGGTGAATCTCGCCCTCAAGTCCCTTTGCAGCATAGCTCAGGACGACGAAGAGCTTCTTTCCCGAATAGAGGCTGCGCCGGTAGTTATATACGGCGGCAGGGGAGCCGAGCGCATAGACAGTATTGTGGGGCTTTTGCAGGCGGAGCCGGAGGACAGCGACGGCGGCCACTCGTCTGCCTATGCCATAAGCCTTATAATAGAGCTTATGATACTCTTCTGCCGTCAGGGACAGGGGAAGGAGGGCAGGGCTTCCGCAGCGGCGGGGGGCAGGAGCGAGGCGGCGCTGCTGCGCTATATTTATACCCATTTGAACGAAAAGCTGACCATAACGGAGCTTTCCGCCATGTTTTACATGAGCGAGGGCTCAATACGCAAGTACATAAGGGAGGTGAGCGGCCTGTCCTTCTTTGACCTGCTGGCCGAGATGCGGGTCACCCGCACCATGAACTTCCTGCTCTATACGGACTTCACCCTTGAGGAGATAGCCGGCATACTGGGCTATGTGGACGCCTCCCACATGTCCAAGGTGTTTGCCGCCAGAATGGGGACCAAGGCGGGGGAATACCGCAAAACCTACCAGCTGATATCCGAGCAGTGCGGCATACGGGAGACCCGCAGGGCTTACGATATAGTGTGCAGCATATACCGCAATTATGCCGAAAAACTGACGGCGGAATCCGTAGCGAAGGAGTTTGGCATCAGCCGCGACGAATTGCAGCGCATGCTGCTCTGCCTTGTGGAAAAGAATTTCGACAGCTTTCTGAACTATGTGCGAGTGCAGCAGGCCTGCCGCCTGCTCACCACCACCGCCGCCACCATCACCTCTATCGCCATAGAGGTGGGCTACAACACCGTAAAGTCCTTTACGAGAAACTTCCTGCGCTTCATGGTGATGACGCCAAGCAGCTACCGGAAGGCGGCGCAGGGCGCGATGGGCAAATAAACGAAAGGAAAAAGAAAAATGGAGCATGGATTCATAAACCTTACGCCTGAAAACATTATGGACGAGCACAAGGGGCACGGCTACGGCCGGCAGCTTATGGAATACTGCCTGAATGACGCGAAGGAAAGGGGCAAGTCCGGCGTATGTATGCTGGGGGCGGAGAAACAGAAGGCCTGGCTGTCGGATCAGGCTTTTGCCATGAAGTACGGCTTTGAAGAGGTGGACAGCACCAAGGACGGGTATAAGCTCCTTGCGCTGTCCTTTGACGGAACGCTGCCGCGCTTCGCCCCAAATGCCAAAAAGCAGGCCATAGAGAACAAAGAACTGACGGTACCATCAGTTGACAAGGACACACAAGGTTTTAGGAGCCAAACAGCACGGCATAACTGCGTCGTCCTCATTTGAAATACAACCAGTATTTCTGCACTCGTCCTCCTTGTTCTGCCATACTCTTTGGCTTCTAAAACTCAAAGACCCTAAAGAGCTTGTTTTGAGGGCGATCCAAGGCCGAGGAGCGCAGTACTACTGGATGTAATACAAGCGACGAGAACGCAGGAGCACCCCAAAACAGGCCTTTAGGGCTTGTGTGCTCTTGTCAACTGATGGTATATTACGATATGCAGTGTCCCTATATCCTCCAGAGGGTAGAAACGCTGAAGGAGCATTGCGAAGAAAAGGCGATACCCGCCTCCTTCGTTCAGGTGGCGACGCTTGAGCAGGCAAAAGCGCTGCCCTGCGTATTCAACAACTGGGCGGTATTTTACGGTGGAAAGTTCCAAACGGTGAACCAGCTGGATGGCGGCATGCTGGATAAGATAATGGCGAGGGAGGACGCATGACGGAAAAAACAGAAAAGCTCTGGAGCACGCCGATACGCTGCTGAAGATATACGGCATATAAGGAGAAAGGAGCGGGAAAATACGATGAGCTGCCGTCCTGCGGCTGGCAGGTGTAAAAGGTACCAGTGAAGGCGGGGACGGTGTGCTTCACAAGGGTCAAGTCGGAATAAGGGCAAAAAACGTCGAGAGATTCTCTTCTCGAACTCGAAAAAGTGGCGCTCAGCCACTTTTTCCATAGTCTCAAGGGCGGCATATGCCGCCCTTATACTTTTATTGTTTTGAGCCAGTTGGCTATATCCACAGTTTCATTGCCGCGAAGGACGGCGATTCGATTGGACATTTCCAATGGATCGAATTTAGAGTTTAACAGTAAGCCGGGTATCTTTGACAAAACCGAGTCGTCCATGGCATCGGTATACAGCTGGGCTTCTGCTATGCGGCCGTTGCGGGCGGTAAAGAGAAGCTGTAATTCGCCCCAATCGAAGCGGTTTTCCAGAGACAGGTCGAATTTAGGAGATTCACCCTTATTCCATTCCCATGAACTGAAAAACTCCTCTTTTTGCGCGAGGACATTCTGATCCAAAGACTGTTCTGCAATCATGTCGCAGCAGCCGTATTCCTTCTTAAAAGCGCTTATTATGGCCTGCCTGACATCTTCAACGGCAATACCCGGCATGTACTCATTGAGATTAGCCACCCTTGAACGTATGCTTTCTACACCCTTTGATCTGAGCTTAGCCTTCGATGGCATGAGATATCTGCCAAGTTTACACATGTCTGCATTTATAAGTATCGTGCCGTGGTGCATGCTTACACCATTAGCCTTTCTGAAAGCATTTCCGGAAAACTTTGCGCCGGATTCGGTCACTATGTCGTTTCGCCCCGTGAAGCTGGCTTTTATGCCAAGGCTGGCGACGGCATCGATGATAACCTGAAACTGACGATGCAGATCGCATGTGGCTTCTGATGCGGTAAATGTAAAGTTTAAATTTCCAAGATCATGGAATACTGCTCCTCCGCCGGAAGTGCGTCGTGCAAGTTTTCCGCCGTCTTTTTCAAGCTCATCTATGCGGCACTCCTTCCACGCATTCTGAGCGCGGCCGATAACTACAGTGTTTTGATTTTGCCAAAGATAAAGGCAGCAGCCCTCTCTGTGGATATCGAACAGCATATCCTCGAGAGCAAGGTTATGCCATGGGTTGAGGGAATCAGTGATTATCAGACGGTTCATACATGCTCCTGCGGCCATATTTCTTATCATCCGCCAATCTCAGTGCTGAAGCCCCTTGAGATAAACTGCTGCTTCAGTTCGGCCATTCTCTTAGGGGATGGTGGTAGTATGTCTTTTAAATGATATGGCATATCCAGTCTGGTATACTTATTGACACCTAATCTGTGATACGGAAGCAGATCGACATGCCCTCCACGATGATGGCTTTCGAGATACTCCAACATCAGGTCGATATCCTTGGGTGCGTCGTTATATCCAGGTATGATCGGCAGTCGGGCTACAACGTTGCATCTTTCGCAAAGATATTCGAAATTCTCCAGTATTTGTTTGTTTGACACGCTACAGCATACGAAGTGAACAGCATCGTCTATGGCCTTGAGGTCATATAGAAACGTATCCACATATGGTGCTATTTCTTCCAAAATATTGCGGGGCGCATAACCGCTTGTTTCTATGCAGGTATGAATGCCTTCCCGCTTAGCCGCCTTAAGAAGGGACAACAGAAACAAGGGCTGAGACAGGACTTCGCCACCCGAAAAGGTTACGCCGCCGCCCGACTTCTCATAAAATACGCTGTCCTTTTTTACCTCATCCATTACTGCTGCTGCAGTCATATATCTACCGGATAGCAGCAATGCCTTGCTGTTGCAGGCGGTAGTACACATTCCGCAGGACACGCAGGATGTGCGGTCGACATTAATGCCGTCTTTTCCTGCAGTGAGGGCATTGCGAGGGCAGGTTTTAATGCACTCAAGACAGCCTATGCATCTTGCTTTCCAGTACAAAAGCTGCGGTGAAAAAGAGTGTGATTCCGGGTTTGCGCACCAGGCACACCGCAGTGGACAGCCCTTTAGAAACACAAGTGTGCGGATGCCGGGACCGTCGTTTACAGAAAAACGCTCTATCTCAAATACCACGCCCGAAGTGCTGTCATATTCGGATGTATTAAAGTTCATGCTCCGTCCTTTCGATGATATCATCCTGGGTTTTGCGTTCAAGGTCATTGAACAGTGCGCTGTAGCCGGCTACGCGTACTACAAGATCCTTAAAGTCATCCGGGTGCTGCTGCGCCTTTTTTAGGGTATCAGTAGAAACAATATTGAATTGTACATGCCAACCGCCCAGCGCGAAGAATGTCTTTATCAGATCCATCATGCGCTTTATGCCGGAATCGGTTTGCATAACGGAGGGAGAGAACTTCAAGTTGAGAAGGTTGCCGCCGGTTATCTCCATGTTGGGCATTTTAGCGACGGATTGCAGTACTGCTGTAGGACCAAGAGTATCAGTGCCGTGATAGGGTGAGCAGCCTTCAGTAAGGGGTTCGCCTGCGTATCTACCTTCTGCCGAAGCTCCTACACATACGCCCTGCGGCACATTTCCTGAAATTGTGGCGGTACAAGGATAGCTGAGGCAGCCTATGGGGCCGCGCCCGAAGCGAGTAGTAGTATATTTACGCTGCTCTTCTATGAAGTCCACGTATACCTTATTTGCAAGCTTGTCCACGTAGTCGTCGTCATTGCCGAATTTTGGCGCCCTGTTGAGCAAGAGTCTGCGTAAGTTTTCTCCGCCGTGCTCCGGAGCAAAATTTGATGAAAGTGCATCGCAGAGTTCGGCCTGGGATATACGCTTTTCATCGAATACCAGCTTTCTTATCGCCGCAAGGCTGTTCGCCGCGTTTACTATTCCCGTTTCGGGTCCGGTCACCATATCGTATACGCTTCCGCCCTCTTTGGGAGTCTTTCCACGTGCGATACAATCCTGAACAAGGCCGGAACAGAAGGCATCGGGTACCAGCTCTTCTATGGAGAAATCTATGCAGTGCTCACCTACTACACGCAATTTTACTATCCGGGCTATGGTTTTGCGGTATTCCTCCATTATTTCTTCAAAGGAGTCATATTCGCCAAGCTTTTTGCCGCCCTTATACAGGTCGAGACCGGTACGAGTATCATGTCCGCCGTTTAGGGTGACTTCCAGAATCTTTGCAAAGTTGGTAAAGCTCATTCCGGCGGCTCTATAACCGAACTTACCGGGAACTATAGGCTCTATACAGCCGACTATTGCGTAATTGTTGGCGTCTTCCTTTGTTACGCCATGTTGTTCGAGCGAAGGTATCATAAGCTCATCGCTGTGCATTGCCGGCATACCGAAACCGAGCTTTATTACCTGGACGCATTTTTTCAGATAGGCGTCAGGATTACAGGGGCTGAAACGGGCTGATACGTTGGGCTGAGGTAGGCGGGTAAGTATGACACTTTCAAGGCAGGCCATGGTGAGGTCGTTTACAGCATTCTCGCCGGAAGGCGTTACGCCTCCAAGAGTAAGGTTTTGATATGTGGGGCCGCCTCCGGAAAAACGGGTATGGGACCACGGACGTATTTTTACAACGCCAAAAGCCTTTACCCACAGGCAGGCCAGCAATTCTATGGCAGAGGAATCGGTGAGCGTACCATCCTCGAGACCCTTTTTATAGAAGGGGAAAAGATACTGATCCAGTCTTCCGAATGACATGGAGTGACCGTTGCTCTCTATCTGTGAGATCAAGTGGGCAAACCATACTGTTTGCACTGCCTCGTAGAAGTTTTCTGCTGGGTTAGCGGGAACGCGGCGGCATATCTCTGAAAGCCTCAGCAGCTCTTCTTTGCGCTGCGCACTTTCAGCAGACTGGGCAAGCCGTAAAGCAAGGGCAGCATAACGCTCTGCGTAAGCGATGACGCCTTCATAGACGGTTATTACCGAAAGATAGAATATGCGCTTGTGATGTGACGCGGGATCAGTGAGATCAAGCGCATCGAGCTTCTGCTTGGCATCTTCTATGATTCCGTTGGCACCGGAGTATATCATCTTTTCGAAATCGAGCATTATGTGGCCATCGCCTGAGGTCATATTGCCGTTTGCCGAAAGCAACCCCATACTGTAGGCGTCCTTTACATCCTGTGGGAGTGTGCTGAGACAGCGATCGTGAACGGTCTTGCCGTGCCACCACTTTGCAATATCCAAGAGTTCGCTGCGAACCTCTTCCGTAACATAAAAACGGTCACCGGGGCGTTTGTCAAACTGATCGATCTCATCGTTTATCCAGTCTATGGTATATTCAGGGAATATGGAGGCAGCGCGGAGCGATGCGGCGTGATTGCCTGCGAGAAGCTGGCCTTCCTCTATAAACAACGTGATCTTTTCCAAAACGTTGCGGATCGCCTTAGCCCTGCGAAGTATCATTGGATCCGACTGGTTTTTAATGTAAGCTTCGGTAAGATATCTGGCTCTTTCAACGCATACATACTGTTTGGCATTAACAGATTCACTCTTCAGTTTTTCGATGCGCGCTTTTGCGGCATCGGATATCTCAAAGCTGGTTTTAAGCATATGCTGGCCTCCTTTTGTTTTTATAGTTTTAAGTTAAGGGGGAGTTACAGCTGTTATTTCCTGCGTATATTATGCACGGACAGGCCTATTGAATCCAAACATGCTTCTCTGAGAGCCTCAGAGAAGGAAGGATGAGCGAATACTACGCGCTGCATTTCTTCTGCGGTCATCTCGAGATGCAGCATTACGGAAGCGGCGTTAATCATCTCGGCTGCGTTGTTGCCTATTATCTGTATTCCAAGTATTTCATGGGTGCTCGCATCGGATACTACCTTTACAAAACCCTCGCAGGCTCCTGCGGTCAGCGCACGCCCATTTCCAGCGAAATTGAATCTTCCTATGCTGACTTTGCCCAGCTCGGCTGCCGCTTTTTCAGTTAGGCCTATGCAGGCTATCTCAGGGAAAGAATAGATGCAGCTTGGTACGCTGTTAAGATCCACAGTTGAATCCATACCCATGGCGTTTTCCGCAGCGCATGCCGCCATCTGGTATGCGGCGTGTGCCAACATGATTTGGCCAGTTGCATCGCCTGCTGCGTAAAGATTCGGAACAGATGTACGCATATGATCGTCAACAATCGCTGCGTTGCGGTCAAGTTTTGCGCCGGCTGCGGCAAGGGCGGAAGCATTGGGCTTTCTGCCTACGGACATGAGCACATAGTCTGCGCTGAAAGCACCGCCGTTGGTAGTTACCGTAAGCTGCTCACCGTCCTGTATCTTTTCAAGCTTTGTCGATGTATGTACTGCGATCCCCTGTTTTATGAGCTGCTTTTTAAGCATCTCAGCTATTTCCGTATCCATTCCGGGGAGAAGCTGATCCGTCATTTCCACTATTGTAACTTCGCTGCCAAAGGCATTGAATGCACAGGCAAATTCAACACCTATAACGCCGCCTCCGATTATTACCAGCTTACCGGGCAGTTCCTTTAGATCCAGCAGGGATGTGCTGTCAAGAACCCTGGGGAGACAGCTTCCTTCTACGGGTATGACAGAGGTCTCAGATCCACCTGCATATATGACGGCCCGGGAAGTATAACTCCTGCCGCAAGCCTCCACTAGAGTGCCTGATTTTACAGTTGCTTCCGCAGTGATTACTTGGACCTTATTGCTTTTAAGCAGCGCTGCCACTCCATCGGTGAGCTTCTTTATGACGGATTGCTTGTGAGCGAATACTTTCGCCATATCTGCCGCAGCAGTGCCGGTGATATTTATGCCGAAATCGCCTGCGGTTCTAAAAGTGCGAAGCACATCGGCAGAATGAAGGTATGCCTTAGTGGGTATGCAACCGCGGTTCAGGCATGTCCCGCCCAAGGTGGAATCCTTTTCAAACAGCAGTACCTTTCCACCAAGCTGCGCAGCACGTATTGCTGCGGAATAACCGGCAGGGCCGCCGCCGATGACAATAACATCATATTCCGCTTCCATATCCTTGATGGGAGTGCTGACCGGTGATTGTGCAGGGCAATCTGCCTGTATTTTGTCGGTGCCTTCATTGGGTATGGGCTCGTCCATGCTGGTAGCTATATATCCTATAGTTTCGATCACAGGAACGGTGTCGCCCTCCTCATGAGTTATCTTCACAAGGTAGCCTGTATCGTTTGCCTCTATTTCCATGTCTACCTTATCGCTTTCTATCTCTATCAGAGGTTCACCTTTTTCCACATGGTCGCCCACTTTTTTGAGCCATTTGTTGATTACGCCGGTTTCCATGCTCATGCCAACTTTGGGCATAAAGACTCTATAAACCATTATTTTTCCTCCTCATTATACTTCTCAAGTTTCTTGCTTATACTCTGCAGGAAGGCTGCCGCCTGGGCCCCATCGTGCAGCCTGTGGTCGAATGTAAGACTAAGTCCCATCATGTCTCTCGCCTCTATTCCTCTCGGTGACATGCGCAGGACCTGTTCAACGGCGCAAACTCCCAATATCATGCTTTCGGGCTGATTGATAATAGGGTTAAAGGACGTTATGCCATACATACCAAGGTTACTTACCGTAAATGTACCTCCGGCATACTCTTCAGTGAGAAGCTTTCCTGTGCGCGCCCTTGAGACAAGGTCTTTTATAGCAGCGGAAAGTTCCTGCAGGGAAAGCCTGTCTGCATTTTTTACTACGGGGACTATGAGGCCATTCTTGATGGCAGTGGCTATGCCTATGTTTATATCCGGATTTAGTATCTGCCCTTCCTCGGAATAGGATGAATAAGCGTCGGGGTTATCCTTCAATGCACATGCAACGGCATATACTACATAATCATTTATGGACAGCTTTACGCCTCCGCGGGAGTTTACTCTGTCGCGTTCAGCCAGAAGGCCGGTAACGTCAGCCTTCGCATTGAGAGTAACGGGAGGAATTTCGAGGTGACTCTGGAGCATGCGCTGTGCCGTTATGCGTTTTATTCCGGGCAAACGGTGAACTTCAGCTGAGGCGGAAACGTTCTGCTTTACCGAGAGCACATGTTTCTTATATATTCTTGGGCCGTCATGTGGAATATCTGAAAGCGATATTCCAAGCTGTTTCGCAAGACATCTTGCTGCCGGTGTAGAGCGCACTGTGCTGAGAGCACGCACATCCCCGGCGATTATATAAGTCCTGCCGTTACCAGGGCTTACCTTGCCAAGACTGATACCTTTTTGCTTTGCGATTTGTTTTGCTAAAGGAGTTGCTGAAATACTTCCCATACAATACCTCCGGGTTACAGCGCCATTGCCTTGCGTACTGCTGACTCTATCTTTTCAGGAGTAGGTACTGCGTTCTTTTCAAGAATAGGGTTGTAGGGTATAGGTATATCTGCCCCGCAGACACGCATGATAGGAGCATCCAGATGGAAGAACGCATCGCTCTCGCTTATTATGGAAGATATCTCGCCGCCAAGACCGCCGGTAAGACAGGCTTCATGTACTATTATGGCACGGCTGGTCCTGCTGACGGACTCTATAATAGTATCCTTATCCAGCGGACGCAGGGTTCGCAGGTCTATTACCTCTACGGAAATACCTTCTGCCGCCAGCTTTTCTGCTGAATCGAGGCACATTTTTACCATGCGGCCATAGGTTATGATCGTAACATCGCTGCCGCTTCTCTTTATATCGGCCTTACCTATAGGTATACGATACATTTCCTGCGGTACCATTCCCTTAGTGCGGTAAAGTAACTTTTGTTCCATAAAAATAACAGGGTTATCGTCTTCTATGGAGCTTATGAGCAGCCCCTTTGCATCATAGGGAGTGGAAGGGGCTACAACTTTAAGGCCGGGAATGTGGCAAAACCATGCTTCAAGACTCTGACTGTGCTGGGCGGCGGCTCCTGTACCGGAGCCCTCGGGGGTGCGCACTACCATAGGTACCTTTGCTTTACCGCCAAACATATAGCGCATCTTAGCTGCCTGATTTACTATCTGATCTGTTGCGATAGTCATAAAATCAGAGAACATTATTTCTGCAATTGGGCGCATACCGGTAACGGCAGCACCGGCTGCTGCGCCGGTTATAACAGCTTCGGATATCGGGGTATCCCTTATTCTTTCGGGTCCGAATTCCTGTAGCATGCCCACAGAAACGCCGAATGCACCACCATAAAGGCCCACATCTTCGCCCATGAGGAAAACATCGGGATCCTCGCGCATTTTTTGAGACATTGCTTCACATATTGCTTTTGCATAAGTAAGTTCTACTTCAGCCATTTTTGATATCCTTTCTTAAATCTTCAAAACTACATTGTTCCAGAATGGAAAATATCAGGCATAAACATCGGTGAGCAGCGTGTCAAGACCGGGGTATTCGCATTTTTCGGCATAATCTACCGCTTCCTCGATATCGGCGGTTGTTTGCTCGTCTATTTTATCCAGCTCAGACTGCGTGAAGCCGTTCTCCAGAAGGTACTTCTTCATTCTGTCGATGGGATCGCGATTGTTTCTCCAGTCGGCAATCTCTTCCTTGGTGCGGTAGACGTTGGCGTCGCTGCGGGAATGCCCCATGTATCTGTAGGTATTGCAGGTTATGAGCATAGGACCGTTATGTATTACGTAATCCCGTGCCTCACAAAGGGCATTGTAAACCTCTATGACGTTATTGCCATCTAGCTCTAAGCCCTTTATACCATAGGCGGAAGCACGGTCGGAAATGTGCTCTATATTCATGGAGTACTTCTGGGGCGTAGACATTGCGTACATGTTATTTTCACAGAGGAATATTACAGGCAGCTTCCATATGGCAGCCAAATTGGCGGATTCGTGGAAATTACCCTCGTTTGATGCACCATCGCCAAAGAAGCATACAGTGATATTATTAAGATGCTTCATCTGCTGCATAAGCGCCGCACCGGTTGCAATGCAGAAGCCACCGCCAACTACGCCATTTGCGCCAAGGTTGCCGCGCTCCAAGTCGGCGATATGCATGGAACCGCCCTTGCCGCGGCAATATCCGTTGTACTTGCCCAGCATTTCGGCCATCATTCTGTTAAGATCTATACCTTTGGCAATACAATGGCCATGGCCGCGATGCGTACTTGTCATATAGTCAGTGTCTTTGAGGGCAGAGCATACACCGACGGCCGTTGCTTCTTCTCCGATGTAAAGATGGGTAGTACCATGAACTTTGCCTAAGGTGAAAAAGTAGGCGATCTTTTCGTCAAATTTGCGTATTTGCAGCATTTTGGTGTACATTTCACATAGTTTTTCTTTTGGAATCATTGTACTCATATTAACCTCCGAATTTAAAAAACTTTCCGTGTGATGACAAATTTACTAAAAGCCTTTCAATATGGCTCTTATAGCAGACACATTTTCGGTTATGTTCTTTTCAGCGAATATAGCAGAGCCTATCACGAGTTTGGATACACCGGCTTTGGCCAACCTCAAAGCAAGATCGACATTTATGCCGCCGTCGACTCCTATAGGGATACGTATGCCCAACTTCTTCATAAGGCACTGGGCCTCTTCGATCTTTTTGAATGTATGCTCCGCAAAACGCTGCCCCCCGAAGCCGGGCTCTACGCTCATTATCAATAGCTCATCTATATATGGCAGACAATATTCGTACTGAGAGGGGGAGATACTCGGATTGAGTGCGAAGCCTACCCGGGCACCAAACGAATGTATTTTGCGAAAAGTCATTAGCGGGTGAGGGGTAGAATCCGCCTGAACTGTAATACAGCCGGGATGCAGAGGGCCATATAGGTCTATCATATCCAGCGTATTATCCAGCTCAAGGTGTATATCGACTGGGACGGAAGCTATCTTTTGCACATCTGCGACAGTTTGCGGACCAAAAGAAATATTTCTGACATATATTCCGTTCGTAACATCAAAGTGAATTTCATCAATACCGCCCTTTTCGGCCAGGTGGACGCAGGAGACAAGATTTGCCTGGTCTGCATTCAGCAGGGACCCGGATATTATCATAGGCTAAACCTCCGCAAACAATGCGATTTACAATTGTAAATACTAATTACTAATGTAAAGTAACTGTTTTAAATATATGCTGTGAAAACCGATTTGTCAATGCATTTAAAAAAATAAAAAGCACGCAGTATCTGTATGTGACTGCGTGCCTACTGTAAATGACTGATATGCTAGTTTATAAAATCGTTGTGTGCCAGAGCAAGTATCTGTTCTGCCGTGAATTTGTCAGTAAACAGTTCGCTGATATAACCGCCGTTCAGTGCACCAATAATAGAGCGTACCTTGTGCTTCCCTCCGCCTATGCATATTACCCTTCGCCTTTCCTTCAATTTGCTGATATCTATGGCAAGGAGACGGTCGCTTATTGATGATGAAATAATATTGCCGTTGATATCAAAGAAGGTTCCGCATATATCGCCTACGGCATTGAGACTTTGCATTTCACGTATTATTTCAGCAGAGTAGTGCAGCGGCCCGGCATCGATACCCGAGGCATCCGGATAGGCGCCGGTACTTAATAAAATAATGTCGGATTTTACGGATTCTTCAAGAACCTTTTTTATGTGGTTATCTTGTTTTAGCGTATCGCACAGGTTTTTGGTCTGGCATATGAGGGGGGCATTTATCATATAGCCTTCGCCTCCAATTTTGTTTATAAAGCTTTGTATGATGATATTGGGCTGTGCGTGAGGAGTATAGATACCCTCAGAGCCCATCAGGGTATAGAATTTAAGATTTCGTACGGTATGGTTTTCTGGAAGGAAATTCACCATTGTTTCCAACGTATTACCCCATGCTACTCCTATACTCATATCATTTTCAAGAAGGCTGTCCACATATTTTGCTGCATTTTTTGCAATTCGGTGCATAATAAGGCCTCTTTCAGAGGTAGCGCAGTCCATCACCTGAACGTTATCAAGGCCGTACAGTGAACGTATATTATCCTCTAGCCGTACAAGATCCGCCACATGTCGGTTGTCAACTATTTCGATATTTATCATGCCCTCACTCCAAGCTTCTTTAAAAAGCTTATTGAGCGTAACCCGGGATATCCCCAAAAGCTTAGCGGTGTCGGTCTGCGTGCGTTTGCTTACATAGTAATAGTAAAGCGCTTTAAGCTTCATTATGTACCGGTCATCGTTACTGTTCATATTAACCTCTGCATATGATTATGACATCATTTTCCTATAATGTTATTATCTATTATTTTATTATGACTTAATAAAAGAAAAAAAACAAGTGAGTAGGGCGTAGGCAAGCCGGATGAAAAAACATAACAAAATTGATAAAAAAATAACTATCACAGCAGTGAACTTGTAAGACATTAAGATTACACCCCCGGATAAGAAAAATGTCTAATTGTTCGCAAAATTTACTTTTGGTATCATCAAGATGCACCCGCGCAGGGAATACAAATCTTATTTGGAAAGAGGAACAAACAATGAAAAAACTCATGTCTTTTGTACTGGTCATTGCATTGGCACTCAGCATGGTGGCATGCGCTGCTCCTGCCGCTGAAGAAACTGCTCCTGCCGCTGAAGAAACTGCTCCTACCGCTGAAGCTACTGCTCCCACCGAGGAAGCCGCCGCTCCCGCAGATGCAACCGCTCTTATCGGCCGCTATGCCGGTTCAACCGATTTTGATCCTGATACCTGCACCGATTTCATTACGGGCGACAATTTTGTAACCAACTTTGGCGAGCTCGCCGGCCTGAATGTTAACTGGAAAGATCTCAAGTGCGCAGTTGTAGTTAAGACTCTTGCCAACGAGTCCTGGACTAACATCGCTGGCGGCATCAAGACATTCCTTGAAGAGAACGGCGTAGGCACCGTAGATCTGGTAGCTCCCGACAGCGAGTCAGACGCTGAACAGCAGCAGTCTCTCGTAGATGCTCTTTTAATAAAGGATTATGATATCATTTTCTTGTCTCCTCAGGCTGACACCACTCTGGATGCCCAGTGCAAGGAAGCTCATGAAGCAGGCATAATTGTTGTTAACGCTTTCGACTCCACTATGCAGGAAGCCGATGTTTACGCCGGCAACATTTCTCTGGATACCGGCCGTCTTGCTGCTAAGTATATCTGCGAGACCTGGTGCGGCGGCGAAGGCAAGGTTGCTGTAGTTGAAGGCCTTGCAGGCGCTTATTCCTCTATTAACCGTACTGCTGGCTATCTGGAGAAGTGCGCAGAGTACGAGGGCATCGAAGTAGTTGCCGATGTAGTAGGTAACTGGGATCGTCAGACCGCTATGGATCAGGCTACCACCGTCATCAATCAGTATCCGGACCTGAAGGCCATCTATTGCTGCAACGATACCATGGCTCTTGGCGTTATCGAGGCCGTTAAGGAAGCTGGCAAGCTGGGCGAAATCTGCGTTATCGGTTCTGACGGCGTTGAGGCCGCTATGGATTCCATTAATGCCGGTGAGCTGACCGGTACTATTGACCTTAACCTCTATGCCGGCGGTCGTATGGCTGCTGAAGCCGGTATGCGTCTGTTTGCCGGTCAGGAACTCCCCCGTGTTATCCAGATACCTCAGTTGGTTATCACCAAGGATAACACCAACGAGCATGTAGGATATACTGCCGAGTAAATGGCGAACATCCGGAAAACGGATGACAAACTAATAACAAAACATAAAAATGGAGTCCGGAGTGCATACTTATGAGCTCCGGGCTCTGTTACGTATACAACCTGTGATTAGGAGGCAAGGATTTTGAACGAACTGAGTGAAAACATGCTGTCCTTTCAGCATATCAGCAAGTCCTTCCCGGGTGTTAAAGCATTAAGAGATGTCAGCTTTTCAATTCGCAAGGGCGAAGTCCACGCATTGGTGGGAGAAAACGGCGCAGGTAAATCTACGCTGCTGAACATCCTTAAGGGTATTTATCAGCCCGATGAGGGACAGATAATATACGATGGCAGCAGCATAAAGATAAAAAGCCCGGGACATGCCAGCAGCATCGGTATAAATATGGTGCATCAGGAGATAAACCTTGTGCCCGAACTTACCGTAGGGCAAAACATACTGTTGGGCAATGAACCTATGGGAAAGGGCATTGCCATCAACTATCGAGAGCTGTATAAGCGTTGCAACGAAGCCCTAAAAGAACTGGATTGCCCCTTTTCCGATAAAGAACAGGTCAAAAAGCTCAGCGCTGCGCAGATGCAGATGATAGCTATTGCGCGGTCGCTTATGTATAATTCCAAAGTGGTGGCGTTCGATGAACCTACTGCGAGTCTTTCCAATGCGGAAACCAGGCATCTTTTTGAAATAATAAATAAGCTTAAAAATAACGGCACTTCCATTATATATGTTTCCCACAGGCTGGAGGAAATATTTGAAATAGCGGACAGGGTGACCGTTCTGCGCGATGGCAAGGTAATAGATACCCTTAATGTAAAGGATGTTGACAAAAAGACGCTCGTTCGACTCATGGTGGGTCGCGAGGTTTCGGAATACATGCAGCATACCGCTAATTATTCTACGGAAGAGGTGGCGCTCAAAGTTGAGAATCTAACTTCAGACGGAGTTTTTGAAAATGTGAGTTTTGAGCTCAAACGCGGCGAAATATTGGGCATTTCTGGACTTGTGGGCTCAAAGCGCACAGATGTGGTAAGAGCGATATTTGGCGCGGATAAGTTTACCAGCGGCAATATATATATGAACGGCAAGCCCATAAAGATAAAGTCGCCCAATAAGGCTATAAAGGCCGGTATTGCGCTGCTTCCCGAGGAAAGAAAGTCACAGGGCTTTATAAAACTCATGTCAAACGATATGAATGTAAACATAAGCTCACTGGACAAGTCTATGAAACGTGGCAAGCTGGATTACAGGGTCCTCAAGAAAAACACGGAATATTATATAAAAGAACTGAAGATAACGCCTCCGAATCCTGACATGGAGACGACCAACCTCAGCGGCGGCAACCAGCAAAAGATAGTTCTTGCAAAATGGCTGAGCATAAACTCGCAGATAATAATATTTGATGAGCCGACGCGGGGCCTCGATGTAGGAGCAAAGAGTGAGATATACCGGCTCATGGATGAATTCGTGCGGAATGGAAATTCAATAATAATGGTTTCCTCAGAGTTGCCGGAAATACTGGGTATGAGCGATCGTATCATAGTGATGCATGAGGGAAAAGCAGTTGCCACTCTCAATGGTGCAGAAGCGACCGAGGTAGATGTATTACATTATGCAATGGGAGGAAATTGATCCTATGGAAAAGAGATTTATAAGCAGAGAACCCTGGTACCATAAATATCTTCGTCAGGGAAGCGTTTTGATATGCCTTATTGTGCTTTGCCTGTTTTTTAGCATTTTGTCTCCTGATTTTCTGAATAGCCGTAACCTTATATCGGTCATAAGGTCCTGTTCAGTTACTATAATCATTGCCATGGGCATGCTCGTTGTTATCATTACCGGCGGCATAGATTTGTCTCTGGGATGTATAGTTGCCGTATGCGGCGTGTTCCTTGCGAAGATGCTGGTGGGCGGTATGTCACCTTTTATTGCGGTACCGATAACACTTGGGATTGGAATGCTGATGGGCCTTGTAAACGGCGTGCTAATAGCCTATTTTGACTTGCAGCCGTTTCTTGTCACATTGGGCACCCAGGTAATATACCGCGGATTTGCTCTGCTATATACTACAGGCCGACCTGTAACCAATGTTCCTACCAGCTACTGCAGCATTGTAGGCGGCAAATTGTTTGGATGGCTGCCAATGCCTGTGGTGATAATGGCGATAACTGTACTGGCATTCTATTGGGTAATAAAATATACCAAGACCGGTGTTTACGTATATGCCATAGGCGGCAACGCAGAGGCCGCGAAGCTTTCAGGTATAGATGTAAGGAAGTACAAGATGCGCGCCTATATTATGGACGGCTTACTTTGTGCACTTGGAGCAGCTACCATGCTGGGACGTCTGGGCGCTGCGGAGCCTACGGCTGCGTCAGGATATGAGCTGGATGCTATAGCTGCTGCTGCTATAGGCGGTACCAGCCTTGCCGGAGGTAAGGGTAGCGTTATAGGTACAGTTTTGGGCGCACTGATATTGCAGGTGCTGACCAACGGTATGACCCTAATGAATGTACAGTCCTATTACCAGCAGATAGTGACCGGTATAGTCATAATCGTTGCTGTTCTGATTGATAGGTTTACTAACAAGACTGCAAAGTAACAATCGCTATAATTTTTTCAGGAGATGTTTTTATGAATTACAAGCCTTTTGACGGTACTATTTCCATTTGTGACAAGGTAGCTCTGATTACCGGCGCTGCAAGCGGCATTGGCAAAGCAACTGCCCTCGCCTTTGCGAAGAGCGGTGCGAAGCTGGTCCTTATTGATATGAATCCAGCCGTAGAGGATTACGCAAAGGAACTGGCTGAGCAGTTTTCTGTAGAGACGCTTCCCATCGTTTGCGACCTTACACTGTCTGCCACAGGAAAGATGATAGTGGATAAAACCGATGAAAAATTTGGACGCATAGACATACTTGCCAGTGTGGCCGGCATTGGTCTCGTAGACTACGCTGTAAATCTTACAGAAGAAATGTGGGATAAGACGATGCTGGTTAACGCCAAGGCACCATTTCTGCTCTGTCAGGCCGTGGGACGCTATATGATTAAGCAGGGAGGCGGCAAGATCGTCGCCGTAGCATCTCAGGGCGGCGTTATAGCTACGGACAGGCATGTTGCGTATACCGCCAGTAAAGCGGCTCTGATCGGCATGATAAAAACTCTTGCTCTTGAATGGGGTCAGTACAATATAAATGCCAACCTTGTTTCTCCTACCGTGGTTCTTACCGAAATGGGTGAGCGGATATGGCAGGGTGAGGATGCCGTCCTTATGAAAAAGAAAATTCCCTCAGGCAGGTTCTGCTATCCAGATGAAATAGCGGCGGCAATACTGTTCCTTTCCAGCGATGCCGCGAACATGATAAACGGTGAAAATTTGCTGGTGGACGGCGGCTATACCGTACAGTAAGGGGTTCGCTCCCACAAAAGAAAACATTCTAAGGAGCATAGGAATATGAGCATTTTGGGATTTGACCTTGGAACCGGAGCCTGTAAAGGCGTCGCTTTTGACGAGAATGGAACTATCCTCGCGAAGGCAGAAAAAAGCTACCAGACCTACAGCCGATATCCGGGGTGGTGTGAGCTGGACCCGCAAAATTTTATCGACGTGATCAGGGAGATCGCACTGTATATAAGAGGCAGGCTGCCCAATGATCCTGTGCAGGCGGTTGTGTTCAGCAGCCACGGCGAAACGATAATCCCGGTGGGCTATGACGGAAAAGCTATAGCTCCGGCATTTATGAATGCGGATAACCGCGGGTTTGCTGAAATAGACGAGCTCACCCAAAAAATACCGGCGAAGCGTATATACGAGATAACAGGTACGCCGCCTCATCCAATGTATGGGCTTGCGAATATACTCTGGTTCAAGAAGCATGAGCCTGAGGCCTACAGCAAAACCTATAAGTTCTGTGCGTGTGAGGATTTCCTGATGATAAGCATGGGACTGGACCCCATATGTAACTATTCCAACTGTTCAAGGAATCTGATATTTGATATCCGCAAAAAAAAGTGGTCCAGCGAGATACTTGACGCTGCGGAGTTGGATGTAAGCAAACTGAGCACTCCGGTACCATCCGGCGAAATAGTAGGAAAGCTGGATAAAGAGCATGCGGAAAAGTTTGGAATGGAGCCGGGCACCATAGTTGTGTCCGGTGGATTTGACCATTTCAGCAGCTCGATAGGATCGGGAGCAATATACAAGGGTATGGTTTCCTGTTCTGCCGGTACCTATGAAGGATTGACGATGCTGTCAGAGGAACCGAACACTTCCGATGATGCGATGAGCATATGCCTAAACACTTTTTGCCACAGAAACGGCCTTTATTCTAACTTCGTGTATGTTCCTGCGGGAATGGGCACGAAATGGATAGTTAACGAGATATGCGCCGCGGACAAGATGATAGCTGAAAGGGAGGGCATATCAGTATTCGATGTGCTGAGCAGAGAAGTGGCAAAGATGCCAAATGAACCCACAGGTCTGTTTTTTGCTCCCCACCTCGTAGGTTCATGTACCCCGTATAACGACCCTCGTGCGAGGGGGGCAATGTATGGCATTACGCCGAGCACTACAAGGCACATGATTTATAAGGCATCACAGGAGTGCTTGGCTTATGAATTTGCCAACCTTTGTAGCATACTCGAGAAAATGACGTGCAGCTTTGATACCGTAAGGATAAACGGCGGCGGTGCGCGTAGCCGTTTTGCACTGCAGCTTCGTGCAGACGTGTCCGGTAAGGTGATAGAACAGTTGGAAACCGATGAGGCTCCGGCTCTTGGTGTGGCAATGCTTGCAGGCGTAGCTACCGGCGTATTTTCTAGCCTTGAGGATGCCATATCCAAAACCGTAAGAATAAAGAGTGTCGTGCGGCCAGATAAGGAAGTTGCAAAGCTGTACGAGGATCCAAAGCATAAGTACCAGCTGCTGTATAGGGCTCTCGAGCCAGTAAGAAAGGATTGGAAACTATAATTTATAAGGAGAAATAATTATGAATCTTACTTTTAATATGCCTGTACGCGTATTTTTCGGTGAAAACTGCGTGGCCGACCATGTGGATATGCTGGGCAGCTTCGGGAAAAAAGCAATGATATTATCCGACCCCGTTTCCGCAAAGGTCACTGGTGCCGGTGACGACATTATCGCTGCACTGGAAAAGAACGGCATAGATCATATAGTATTTGACAGGGTAGAAAGTAACCCAACCATAGATTGTGTTCGCGAGGCCATAAGCGTATGCAAAAAAGAAAAGGTGGATTTCATATTTGCCATAGGTGGCGGATCCTCTCTTGATGTCGGAAAAGCGGTGGCGCTGCTTTCCCGGCAGGAAGCCTCAGATGACGAGATGTTTACCAAGGAATTCAGCGACGATATGATGCCGCTTATCGCGGTGCCCACCACCTCTGGGACCGGCTCCGAGGTTACGCCTTATGCCATGATAATTGACTCGAAGAAGGGAACCAAGAATAATCTCCACACACCTTTCCTCTTTGCAAAGGTGGCTTTTCTGGATCCGCGATACACGTTGACTTTGCCTATCAAAGTGACGGTGAACACTGCAATAGACGCCATGACTCATGCTATAGAGAGCCTGTTTGCAAAAACCACCAATCCTCTTGTAGCGTCCATTGCGTTTGAGAGTATCCACAATATCGGTACCTGCTTTGACTGCCTTGTAAGCGGTAAGCTGGATATTAAAGACAGAGAAAAACTTATGCTGGGGTCGGTCATGGGCGGCATGGTGGTATCGCAGACACGCACTACGGCGCTGCATGGCATGAGCTATCCCATGACATCTGTGGGACATATACCTCATGGCAGAGCTATGGCTCTTATACTGGCTAACTATATGACATTTTGGCAGAAGCATGAGCCTGAGCTTATAGATAAACTGATAAAGACAATGGGTCTGGACAGCCTGGATACCTTCAACGGTATTATAGCTACGCTTGTTGGCGAGATAAAACCCGAGGAGAGACTCAGCGAGGAGCAAATAGCGGCGTATACCGAAGAAGTTATGCTTAAGCACAATATAATCAACACGCGCGTACCCATAACCCGGGAAGATGTAATAAGGATATATCATTATTAATCATAAAAAACGTAAATCCGCGCAAAACGCCAGATGGCAAATGATCAGTATTTTGAGCAGGTAGTTGGTGACACACGGCATGTATCGCCGGATGCCTGCTCTTTTACAGGAGAAGAGTCATGATGAGGAAATTTGACATCGTTTCAATAGGTGAATTGCTTATAGACATGACACCTGCAAGCATGGCCCAAAACAGTAGTATGGTTTTTGAAGTAAATCCCGGGGGAGCTCCATGCAATGTTTTGGCTATGGCTGCAAAGCTGGGAGGCCATTGCGCGTTTATAGGCAAGGTAGGAGCCGACGCCTTTGGCAATATGCTTATTGCAACATTGGAGAGGTTGGGCATAGAGACAGCAGGAATAGTTAGTGATGGCAGCGTACCTACTACACTTGCAATCATTGCATTTGATGAAAATAATGACAGGAGTTTTTCATTTTACCGGAATCCCGGGGCAGATCAAATGCTGCGTTCTGACGAGGTGGATACAGATATGGTGAAAAACTGCAGAATACTGCATTTTGGCACGATGTCTCTGACGGAAGGGAACAGCAGGAGCGCTACCATGCTTGCCGTGGAAACAGCAAAGGCCAACGGAAGTATTATTTCTTTCGATCCAAATATAAGGATGTTTTTATGGCAGGATGAAGACATGCTGCGAAAAATGCTACACTACGGCCTTTCCAATTGTACGGTGCTTAAGATGTCCAAGGATGAAGCGATATATCAATCCGGAATATGCGATCCCGAGGCAGCAATGGAGAGTATTCTGAAGAATTATCCGAATATATCGGTTGCTTTCCTCACGCTGGGCGAAAAAGGAAGTATGGTATTTTCTGGAGAGAGCAAGGCATATGTAGATGCGATGTCTCAGAAAAATGTAGTTGATACTACTGGCGCGGGCGATGCTTTTTACGGAGTATGCCTATATTACATTGCAAAGTGCAGCATATCCGATCTAACAATGGATAAGCTGGCTTTCATAGCCGAGAGGGCTAATGCTGCCGGCTCCATAGTTACAGGCAGATACGGCTCTATGCGCGTAATGCCTGACAATATAGAGATCGAAGAAACAGTTAGAATACAGCGGAAGAGCTAAAAAATCGAAGAAGGAGCGGACATTATGAAGCTGCAGGTAGCATTGGATTTTTGCAAAAACTATCAAAACGCAAAAAATATAATAGATGATATTGAAGAATACGTAGATATAATCGAATTGGGGACTCCTCTTTTGATGGAGTGCGGGCTGGATATAATCACGAAAATAAAGAGTGATTATCCTGAAAAGATTATACTTTCGGATTTAAAAATAATGGATGCTGGGAGATATGAAACCGAAGAGGCGCTGAAAGCCGGTGCGGACATCGTAACCATTATGGCGGTGACTGAAAAAAGGACTATAGAGGAAGGTATTAAGGTAGCTAAGGAATATGGCAGAAAAATCATGACCGACCTTTTGTCCGTACAGAACATAGGCGAGCGTATAGAGGAGTTAGATAAAATGGGGGTAGATTATATTTGTCTGCATACATCCAAGGATCTCCAGAAGGACGGGATGAATATGGCTGCCTCATTCGGAAAATACCGCAGGTGTGTCAAAAACTCCGGGATAGCTCTGGCAGGCGGCATATGCAGTGATAATGTGAAAAGTTATGTCGAACTGAATCCTGACATAATAATAGTAGGCGAAGGCATAGTTGCTCATAAAGACCGTCGCGAAAAGGCAAAGCTTATAAAAGAAATCATGGCCGAAAGGTAGGCATATATGGATTACGCAAGAACTATAGTAAATGAGCTGGGACAGGCTCTCTCAAGCATATCCGAAAGAAATACAGAAAATCTGATAGACATGATAGAAGGCGCTGACAGAGTATTTCTTGCTGGCTGCGGACGTAGCGGCCTGATGGTGCGCGGCTTTGCCATGAGGCTTATGCATATGGGGAAGAAAATTTATGTTGTGGGTGAGACAACGACGCCATCAATCAACCAGGGCGACCTTCTTATAATTGCCAGCGGCTCCGGAGAAACGGGTAGTCTCGTTGCAATGGCTAATAAATGTAAAAAAATAGGCGCTTCTCTTGCTACCGTTACAATCTTCCCGAAGGCAACCATAGGAAAACTTGCGGATTGCGTTGTTGTGATAGACGCGCCTACCGCCAAATCGCAACAGAAAACAGCTGTGACATCCATACAGCCTATGGGATCATTGTTTGAGCAGAGCTTATTGCTGTATTTCGATTCCATCATCCTCAGCCTGATGGAGCGGGAAAACCTAACATCTGACATAATGTTCAGGCTGCACGCAAATTTGGAATAAAAGGGGAAGCTGTATGGAATACATAACTGTACGCGGTCCTTCTCAGGTAGAGGATATATCTCCTTCTCTTATATGTACCGATCTTACCAGTCTTGCGGATAGCGCAAGGAATTTACAGGATGCCGGTTGCCGAATGCTGCACGTGGATATACTCGACGGATACTTTAGTCCCAGTATGCCCATAGGAGTTGATATGGTAAAGCAACTGCGGAAAAAGTGCGATATGGATTTCGATGTCCACATAATGGCTGTGGAAAACGACTTTTTTATAAAAGAAATGATTGACGCCGGAGCACAGAGGATATGCTTTCATGTTGAAACCGAGAGACATATTACGAAAAAGCTTACGGAAATTAAAAAAGCCGGTATACAAGCCGGAATAGCGCTTATGCCGGCTACAAGCCCAGAACAGTTTGAGTATGCGCTGGAACTTTGTGATTTTGTTGTTCTGATGCGCATAAACCCAGGGTATGCTTCATCTAGAGATGAAAAAGAATACAGTTTTGTTACGAAAAAGATGTGCCGCCTTAGCGACATGATAGCCAGAGAGAATTATGGCACCACCATCACGGTGGATGGCAGAACGTATTTCGAACGAATATGCGAACTTACGGCTGCTGGAATGGATACGGTGGTTGGCGGTACCTCCAACATATTCAGCAGGGAGGGCACGACGCGGCAGAATGTAGATAAGCTCAGGGTTTTGATGAAAAAAGGAAGAGAGGCGAGACGGAACCAATGAAATATGGAAACCGCTACAGGGAAACAATGGAAACGATAACGGAAGAATGCCGACTTACGTTGTCGAAGGTGAACCCTGAATCCGTAGACGAATTTGTGAACGTACTATTAGCGGCTGAAAAGGTATTTTTTATAGGAGTAGGCCGAGTTATGCTGTCCCTTGAGGCCATGGCCAAGCGCTTCGCGCACCTCGGGGTGAATACGGTTTGTGTGGGGCAGATAACCGAACCTGCCATAACGAATGCCGATGCCCTTATAGTGGGATCTGGCAGCGGCGAATCCGTCATACCGGTATCAATCGCAAAAATAGCTAAGAAATACGGCGCAAAAATAATCTATATCGGCTCCAATCCGGAAAGTACGATGGCGGGCATGGCGGATGTGTTTGTACGCATACCCGCAAGGTCCAAGCTGTATCTGGAGGACGAGACGGAATCGGTACAGCCCATGACGAGCCTGTTTGAGCAAAGCCTGCTGTTGTTTGGAGATACTGTGGCCAAACTTATTATAGATAAAAACAATATTAATATAAAAGAACTTTGGCAGTGCCATGCAAATTTGGAGTAAAAAACCGCATGTGCGGTTTAATAAATTACGGAGGTATTTAAATGTATTCAAAGGGCGTATTCCAGAACCATCCTTACACAGAAGGACCGCGCGATAAGGCATTCGCAATTACGAGGGACGATATTTTTCCCTTTATTTATCCAACTCCAGAGGCGGGCATGAAGTATAGCGATATAAGCTATATTTATGTTAGCACCGAGGAATTCACATGTTCAAATTACGATGTGGCGCCTGGAAGCAGATTTGATCCGCCAGATTATCATGCGGGCGATGAAATCTATATAGTGCTGGAAGGCACACTGACCATGCTTAATACCGTATCTGGCCAGGTGGTTGAAGTACATGAAGGCGAAGGCTTGGTAATGCCTATGGGTGCGGTGCATGTTGGATATAACTTTACACAGAAAAAGACCCGCACGATGGCCTATCTCGCCCCGAAGATATTTGCAGATCAGGGATTCCCCACAGATACCGTTGGTCAGTACAACATATTTAATGCTAAGGGCGGAAAGAAGTTTGAAAGCTTTGCCAAGTTCCCGGGTACAAACTATGTCGGAAATATCGGCGACCTCGGTGCATGGCCTATTGACGGTCCTACTTCCAGACAGTATCCTCAGATGTTCCATTATGTGCCGGAGAATAAAAAACTGCTGGTTATAAATGGCCAGACCGACCCGGTGCTTATGAAATTCATAGTGAGCAATGACTTTATCAATGTAGCCGAAATAATCATTCCTACCGGCGGAACCGGAGCCAGAATGACTGAGCCCTGCTGTCATGAGGGCGATGCTACCTTCTATGTAGATAAAGGAACTCTGAGCGTATATATTCTGGATACCAGGGAATCCTTCCAGATACGCGACAGAGAAGCGCTGTTCGTACCAAAGGGAATGACATATCAGCTATTCAACTACGAAAATGAACCCTTGAGGGTTCTGTTCAGTGCGGTAAAACTGTAGAGCTATACGCACAAATCAAAACTGTCATAATGTCTGTCTGCCAGGGCGATTCGCACTGGCGGATAGCTTTACAAGGAGATAATAATGCAGAAATATACAAATGCACAGTTGCGCGAGATCGCCACACGAGGCAGGCTGATGGCGCTGAAAATGGTATATAAGGCAGCTTCGGGGCATATTGGCGGTTCACTGTCCTGCATGGATATACTGGCGGAGCTATACTTTAACATAATGGATATCGACCCCGCATTCCCATCCATGGAGGAAAGGGACAGGCTGGTAATGTCTAAGGGGCACTGTTCGCCCGCGCTGTATTCCATATTAGCGCTTCGCGGCTTTTTCCCCAAGGAAAAGCTTGACGAATTCCGGCAACTTCAGGGTCACCTGTCAGGCCATGTCGAGATGAGGCATGTGCAGGGAGTTGATATGTCTACCGGATCTCTGGGTCAGGGCCTTTCTGCCGCAGTAGGTATGGCGCTTGCAGGCAAAGTCAAAAAACAGAACTACAGGGTATATTCTATACTGGGAGACGGCGAACTGGAAGAAGGCCAGATCTGGGAGGCTCTGATGTCTGCTGCTAAATATGGTTTGGACAATCTTTGCGTGATAGTGGATGTCAATGGGTTGCAGATAGACGGCCCTACGGCAAATGTAATGCCCATGGAGCCTTTGGCAGATAAGTTCAGTTCTTTTGGCTGCAGTGTCATCGAAACCGATGGACATGACTTCGATGCATTAGAAAAAGCCTTCATTGAGGCCAGGGATGTTAGTGGGAGACCGACGGCAATAATAGCACGTACTGTAAAAGGAAAGGGCGTTTCCTTTATGGAGAACAAAGTGGGTTGGCATGGAAAGGCCCCAAAAGAAGAAGAATATTTACAGGCAAAGGCTGAACTGACAGCTGCGCTGATGGGAACTGAGGTGTAATAATATGGCAGAAAAGATAGCAACGAGAAAAGCATACGGTGAAGCGCTGGTAGAGTATGCAGAAGAATATCCGGAGCTGGTGGTTCTGGAGGCCGATCTTGCCGAAGCTACCATGACGAAGTTCTTCCGAGATAAATTTCCACAGAGGTTCTTTGAAATGGGTATTGCCGAATGCAATATGCAGGGTGTGGCTGCGGGAATGGCCTCTTGCGGTTTAAAACCCTTTACTAATACTTTTGCCATGTTTGCTGCAGGCAGATCGTGGGAACAGGTACGCAATACCATCGCGTATCCAGGTATGAACGTAAAGGTTATAGGTTCTCACGGCGGTTTGTCAGTAGGCGAGGACGGGGCTACTCATCAGTGCATTGAGGACTTTGCTACAATGCGAAGCATTCCGGGAATGCTTGTTCTCTGCCCGTGCGACGGCTACGAGATGCGCTGTGCCACCAAGGCGTTGTTGGACTATGAAGGACCCGCATATATGCGCCTTGGCAGGCTTGCAGTAGAGATAGTCTCAGACAAAATAGAAGGGTATGAGTTCAAGCTGGGCAAGGGATGTGTATTCAGAGAAGGCAACGATGTCACTATGATAGCTAATGGCCTTATGGTACAGAGCGCCCTTCTGGCTGCTGATATGCTGGCTAAAGAGAATATAAGCGCTAGGGTAGTAAACATGCATACAATAAAACCTATTGATGAGGAACTTGTGCTGAAATGCGCGAAGGAAACGGGAGCCATTCTTACCTGTGAGGAACACAGCATAATTGGAGGACTGGGATCTGCGGTATCCGAATACCTGTCGGGAGTTTTCCCTATTCCGGTTATGCGCGTCGGCGTCAATGACGAATTTGGCCGCAGCGGCAAAGCTGATCAGGTGATGGAAGCATACGGGCTTAGTGCCGAGAATATAGTTGCAAGGGCAAAAGAATTAATATATATTAAAAACTCACTTATATAGTGTCGGTTTGCCGGATCCGCATAAGCTAACGCAAAAAGGGGGAAATGCCATATAATATAAATTGGTTAACTCTCGATTTTGTTGTATACTATTCATAATGATTCATAGTAGAGGTATATAAGTGTTCGTATATGATAAATTCTTCTAATACCGAGGGGTTATTATGGTCGCGGAAATACTCAGAATGGAGAATATTTGTAAGGAATATGCCGGCAGAGAGGAAGCGCTGCATAACGCCTGTATCAGTATAAGATGCGGCGAAATCCATGCGCTTATGGGAAAAAACGGCAGCGGAAAAACCACTCTCGCAAAAATTGCCAGCGGAATTCTGCATGCTGACAGCGGCATGATATTCTTCAATGAAAATAGAATAAATATTCGATCGGTGGGAGCGGCACGTGCGCTGGGAATCGTTGCGGTTCACCAGACGCCAAGTGTAGTGGAGGAATTTGACGTAACACAGAACATATTTCTGGGAAACGAAATATCGGTGGGCGGCAGAATACTGCGTCGCGGTGAAATGTATCGCTATGCGAGGATAATGATGGATAAGCTGGGCATCCACATAGACGAGCATACAAAAATATCCTGCCTGTCTCAGATTCAACGCCAACTTATATTGATGATCAAAGCAATAAGTCAGCGGCCGAGGCTATTGATACTGGATGAAATGACAGCATCGCTGACGAAACACGAATTTGAAATGGTGAGGACGGTGCTCAGGCAGATAAAGGCCGAGGGCACCTCCATACTGTTCATATCTCATAAGATAGATGAGGTAATGTCGGTAGCGGATAGGGTTACAGTTCTTTATGATGGCGCTACAATGGGTACCTACGATATTGGTAAATGCGACAGGAAAACAATCTTTACTGCTATGACCAATGGCGCGAGTGTAGGGCCTGTACTGAAGGTCAATTACAGTCAAAGTTCTCAGGATGGAAAGGTGATACTCGAAGCACGGGGCATATCGGCTCCATATGGAGTAAAACGGGCTGATCTTGTTTTAAAAAAGAATGAGGTGCTTGGTATTGCAGGTATCGTAGGATCGGGAAGGACCACACTCCTGAAGCTCTTGTTTGGTATAGTGCCAAAGGTTTCAGGAGATATATACATATGCGGCAGCAAGGATGATGGATTACTTCTATCTCCAAGACTGCGAAGGCACATGGGATTGATGCCAGAAGAATATCTGAACAGCGGGCTTTTTGAAAATATGAACGTCAACATCAATATAGTTATCGGTGTAATAGACAGGTGTACCCATTGGGGAATTGTGGATATGAAAAAGGCCCGCAGCTTGGCTGAATATTACATAAACAAACTGGGCATAAAAGTAACAGATTGCGATACTACAGTAAAGAATCTGAGCGGCGGAAATAAACAAAGAGTGATGTTGGGCAGATATATGGCCTACAAACCGGATATATTGATGTTGGATGAACCAATGAAGGGAATAGATGAAACGGCAAGAGCAGATATAGTAAAATACATAAATACAGAGAAAATGGAGGGGAGAGGGATAATCATAACCTCTGAAGAGCCGCAGGAGCTCATAGCCGTATGCGATCGAATCCTTATAATGAAAAATGGAACCATTACTGACGAGTTCGCAAAGGGACAGGTATCCGAAGTGGATATACTTAATGCCATAACCTGATAAGTACGAGGAGCATAACTATGATCAAAACAATAGTCGTCGATGATGAAATATGGGTAATAAAGCTCATCCGGAATATAGTAAACTGGGATGAACTGGGCTATTGCATAGTGGGTGATGCAGATAACTGTGAAGATGCTCTGAAGCTAATAGAAAAAGAAAAGCCACAACTGCTGCTTACCGATATACGCATACCGGGCAATGACGGCCTCTATCTTATCCGTATGGCAAAGGAAAAGGTACCGGATATAAACGTTATAGTGGTTAGCGGGTACGGTGAGTTTGAATATGCAAAGGCGGCGCTCAATTATGGTGCTTATTCGTATTTGCTTAAGCCGGTGGACAGGGACGAGCTGAGCGACATTTTATCAAAGTTAAGAGATAAAATACTGAACGAGGAGGAGGGGAAAGCCGAAAGGCAGGAGAGAATCAGACGGGACTGCGAGGCGCGTAGACAACGGCTTCTGCAGGATATAGCAGATGGAGTCCTGGAAAATAACATAAATCTACGGGACATAAATGCAAAATACTGTACCGGATTTTGTGAGGACAAATATGCTATGCTGGCGGTTGAACCGATTTTTGCAGGTAACGGACAGGAAAATGAAGAGGCGAGAGAGTCGCTTGAAAAAGAATTATATAACTCTGTAGATGCAAGGCTACTTTCTTTCTGTGGTGACTTGGTAAAGACGCGCGTGTCCGACGGAATTTTGATGCTTATCAATTACAACGGAAAAAATGCGAAGCGTGTTGGGGAGAAGATAAAAGAAACTTACAAAATACTGTCATCGGGACAGGCAGAGCCTGCTGGATATAGACTTATTATAGGAAAGTCAGGAGAAAAGAAAAGAATCTGCGATCTGAGAGAAGCCTGCACGGAAGCATCGGAAGCAAAGAAATTTCGCGTATATACGAAAAACGCCGGGATATTGCAATACACCGACGAGTACAAAAAAGTCCCTCATCACGAAATAATGACCGCAGGGGATGAAAAACGCCTTCGCAGGATAACTGAAATATGCAAGACCGGCGAAGTACAGAAAATGCTTGAAGAAATCCTTATGCCGGCAAAATGCCTGAATCCGGAGGATGTGTTTTCGATCGCGAAGCTGGCGTTGAATATAATGTTTCAGGCATGGCGGCCACAGATTGAACTCATAGAAGAAAGCGGGATACGGCAGGACGCCGTGGAGAAAAGGATAAACAATTCACAATCCATAGAGCAGATAATAAGTACATTGTCAGGAACGGTGGAACAGGTACGCCAACTTACGCTGGAAATGCAGCGCAGCCAGCCGGAAAGGATAACAGCGAGGGTAAAATCATATATACAGAAACACTACATGGAAAAGCTTACTTTAGAGGCTATCTGTGGGTCTCTGTATTTATCCCCTCAGTATGTTTGTTCTGTATTCAAGCAGCAGGAGGGAATAACTATTTTAGACTATATTACTGATTATCGCATTGCCGTGGCCAAGGAGCTGCTGCTCAATAATAGATATCAGATAAACGATGTAATGCTGATGGTGGGCTATAACGATGCCAAGTATTTTGTGAAGGTGTTTCGCAAAAAGACTGGTGTAACTCCTTCTGAATACAGGAAGATGTTCATTTGAATGGATATCAGACTGTTCAATGAGAGTGCTTTTGGAAGGGGTTGAAATGACTGTGTCGATTGCTGCAAAAAATTTCAGAGAAAAAGTAAGAAAGAGCATAATGCCGCTAAGCGTGGTATTGCTAGTGCTTTCTACTGTTATAACTGTTTTATTGGCCGCAATTGTAATGATGCCCGACCTGACAGGAAATGAAATGAAAAGCAGCAGCGGTATTTTGAAATGTGCGGCATTGGCAATCTTTGCGGTGTTTTTGATTGTTATGGGGTTTTACATATACAATGTGGTAATCCCTATGATTACTATTGAGAAAAAGCTTTTTGCCGCGCAAGACGACGGCGGCAGAGAGCGACTGCGGAAGAAAAACGAAAGTACATTTGTGCGAAAACCTTTTTTTAACGTATATACCGAACTGATGAGCCTGATAGATGATAATGCGACGAAAGCCGACAGAGAGTATTCGCTGGCAATGCTGAAGAAACAAGCGGAGATCAAAGCGCTTCAGAACCAAATAAACCCTCATTTTCTCTATAATACACTGGATTGTATAAGAGGAATGGCTATAGAGCAGGGCGCTGACAATATAGAAGAAATGACGAGAGCCCTTTCGGGAATGTTCCGCTACAGCATAAGCCGAAAGGGAAAAACTAAGGCGCTTATGGAGGAAGAACTGGCTAATGTCAACAACTACCTTCGTATACAGCAATATAGGTTCCGCAATAAAATAAACATTACTGAAACCATTGATCCGGCAGCAAAAAAATGCTGCGTTCCCAAACTCCTGATACAGCCTATTGTAGAAAATGCTGTCTTTTACGGGTTGGAGCCTAAAACCGGAGAACGCAACTTAAATATAGAAGCATACTGTACGGGGAAAAAACTGATAGTCAAGGTAGAAGATAACGGTGTGGGAATGTCCTTCGATAAACTGAGAACTATAAATGATGCCATGTGCAGCGGAGTTTCGATGGGGGATAATGGCAGGGGAACCCAACTTGGTATAGTAAACGTAAACGAAAGACTGAGACTACTTTATGGCGAAGAATTCGGCCTGCGAATATTCAGCTGCCCCAAAGTAGGTACTACAATTGAAATGGTACTGCCAATAATCATCGAAGAAGTATAGAGGCATACTTAAGTAGGCATATATGATACTGTCGGGCGTAAAAATAACAATACAGGTCCCCGGAACGAAGGTTCCGGGGGCGCCAGTCTGCCGAAAAACCCGGGGTTGATAAGGGGCCGCAGCCCCTTATGTTTAATCCGGCTCTGACGACACAAGGTGAATTGCCCCGCTGGGGCAAGAGAAGGCCCCCTGGGGGGTGTGCGTCAGAACGGATGAAAACCTAGAGGGTTTCGTTCTTTGCGGGTTTTGCCGCCCGGAGGTCCGCCGCAGCGGGTCAGTTCCGGCCCGTTTCCCGGGGCGGAACCTCATGTTTTTTGCGAGAGGCAAAACCCGTAAAACTCGAAAAAGTGGCTGAACGCCACTTTTTTGACACTCTAAAGCCCCCGGTTTCCCGGGGGCTTTATGCTGTTCAGCAGGAGATTAGTCCAGCTCGCTCAGCTTCTTATAGTACTCATACTTGTTCTCGGCTTCCTTCTCGGCACGGTCGAAGAGCTGGTCTGCGACGGCGGGGAAGAGCTTCTTGAGGGAGGCGTAGCGGACCTCGCCCATGATGAAGTCCTTGTAATCGGTCTTTGCGGGCTTGCTGTCCAGAGTGAAGGGGTTCTTGCCTTCCTTTGCGAGATCGGGATTGTACCTGTACAGGGGCCAATAACCGGCTTCGACGGCCTTCTTGGCTTCTTCCTGGCTCTTGCCCATGTTGATGCCGTGGTTGATGCAGGGTGCGTAGGCGATTATGAGGGAGGGTCCCTTATAGGCCTCAGCCTCGGTGATAGCCTTCATAAGCTGGTTTTTATCGGCGCCCATGCAGACCTTTGCTACGTATACATAGCCGTAGCTCATGGCCATCATGCCCAGATCCTTCTTACCGGTACGCTTGCCGGCAGCTGCGAACTTGGCGATGGGGCCGGTAGGAGTAGCCTTGGAGGCCTGGCCGCCGGTATTGGAGTATACCTCGGTATCCAGAACCAGTACGTTGACGTCCTGATCCTGTGCAAGCACGTGATCCAGTCCGCCGTAGCCGATGTCGTATGCCCAGCCGTCGCCGCCGAAGATCCACTGGCTCTTCTTTACCAGCAGGTCCTTATTGGCCAGAACTTCGCGGCCCAGAGTGCAGGCCTCGCATACGCACTTCTTGCCGTTGGCAAGCCATTCCTTCTCATAGGGGGTACCGGTGAGGTCGGGATCAACGCTTGCGTTGAGCTCGGCGATGAGCTTATCTGCAGCCTTGCGGGAGCCCTCGGCGTCGTCCATGTTGTCCAGCCATTCCTTGCCCGCGGCCTTGAGGTTGGCATCGCAGTACTCGACGGCGATCAGCTTCTCAACGGTGTCGGCAAGCTTTGCGCGGCGCTGAGTGGTGGCCAGGTTCATACCGAAGCCAAACTCGGCGTTGTCCTCGAACAGGCTGTTTGCCCATGCAGGGCCAAAGCCCTTCTTGTTTACGGAGTAAGGCACGGTAGGTGCGGAGCCGCCGTAGATGGAGGAGCAGCCGGTGGCGTTGGCGATCATCATCCTGTCGCCGTAGAGCTGGGTCACCAGCTTGATGTAGGGGGTCTCGCCGCAGCCTGCGCAGGCGCCGGAGAACTCGAACAGAGGCTGGAGGAACTGGCTGTTCTTTACTGTGTTGTGGTTGAACTCCACATCGGGATCGGGAAGCTCGAGGCAGAAGTTCCAGTTGGCGTTCTCAGCCTCTTCGCAGGAAGCGAGGGAGGTCATGGTGAGGGCGCCCTTTGCCTTTGCGGGGCATATATCCGCGCAGTTGCCGCAGCCGGAGCAATCCAGGGGGCTTACCTGCATGCGGAACTTATAGCCTGCGAATTCCTTGCCGGTAGCTGCCTTGGTCTCAAAGGGAACCTCGGTGCCGTCCTTGATGAGGAAGGGACGTATGCAGGCATGGGGGCAAACCATGGCGCACTGGTTGCACTGTGCGCAGGCCTCGGCGTTCCATACGGGCACTTCAACGGCGATACCGCGCTTCTCATACCTGGTGGTGGCGGTGGGTACGCAGCCGTCGGGAGCCAGCTTGGAAACGGGCAGCTTGTCGCCGTTCTGAGCCAGTACGGGTTTGATGAATTCCTTGAAGTAAGGATCGTCGGTAACGTCCTCAACTACCTTGCCTTCGGTGGTGGTAGCCCAGGACTCGGGATACTTGACCTCTTCGAAGCCGGTGGCGCCGGCATCAATGGCGGCATAGTTCTTCTGAACCACTTCGTCGCCCTTCTTGGCGTAGGACTTCTTGGCGGCGGCCTTCATATAGTCGATGGCCTGATCCGCGGGGATTACGTTGGCAAGCACGAAGAAGGCGGCCTGCATAACGGTGTTGATGCGGTTGCCCATGCCAACGCTGCGGGCGATCTTCACGCCGTCCATGTTGTAGAACTTGACATGCTTCCGGGCGATGATGTTCTTCATGGAAGCGGGGAGCTCATGCTCCATCTCGGCGAGAGTCCAGGGGGAGTTGAGGAGGAATATGCCGTGATCCTTGATGTGCTCAAGCATGTCGTACTTGGTCACATAGGAGGAGTTATGGCAGGCGATAAAGTCAGCCGCATCGATGAGGTAGGGGCTCTGAATGGGCTGCTTGCCGAAACGCAGATGGGATACGGTAAGGCCGCCGGACTTCTTGGAGTCGTATGCGAAGTAGCCCTGTGCGTACATGTCGGTGTGATCGCCTATGATCTTTATGGAGTTCTTGTTGGCGCCGACGGTACCGTCGGAACCAAGGCCGTAGAACATGCAGGCGATGGTGCCTTCGGGAGCGGCGTTGACCTGCTCCTTGACGGGCAGGGAGGTGAAGGTGACGTCGTCGGTGATGCCCACGGTGAAGTGGTTCTTCATCTCGCCGTCCAGATTGTCATACACAGCCTTGGCCATGGAGGGGGTGAACTCCTTGGAGCCCAGGCCGTAACGACCGCCTACTACCTTGATGTCTGCGCGGCCGCACTCTACCAGAGCGTTTACAACGTCCTGATACAGAGGCTCGCCCAGAGAACCGGATTCCTTGGTGCGGTCCAGAACGGCGATCTTCTTTACGGAAGCGGGTATAGCCTTTACGAACCTGTCGGCAGGGAAAGGACGGTACAGGCGGACCTTCAGCAGACCCAGCTTGGCGCCCTTGGCGTTCAGGTGATTGATGGTCTCTTCTACTACGTCTGCGCCGCTGCCCATTATGACGATGATGTTCTCGGCGTCAGGTGCGCCAACGTAATCGTAGAGGTTATACTTGCGGCCGGTGAGCTCGCCAACCTTGTCCATGTAATCCTGAACGATGTCGGGCAGGTCGATGTAGAGCTTGTTGGCAGCCTCGCGGCCCTGGAAGTAGATATCGGGGTTCTGGGCGGAGCCGGCAAGATGGGGATGCTCGGGATTGAGGGCGCGGTCGCGGAAGCGCTTTACGGCGTCCCTATCCAGCAGCTTATCCATATCCTCATAGTCGATGAGCTCTACCTTCTGGACTTCGTGGGAGGTGCGGAAGCCGTCGAAGAAGTGTACGAAGGGTATGCTGGACTTGATGGCGGACAGATGGGTCACAAGCGCCAGGTCCATAACCTCCTGTACGGAAGCGGAGGCAAGCATTGCGAAGCCGGTCTGGCGGCAGCCCATAACATCGCTGTGGTCGCCAAAGATGGAAAGGGCATGGTACGCGAGGGCACGGGCGGATACGTGGAATACAGCGGGAAGCTGCTCGCCGGCGATCTTGTACATGTTGGGGATCATGAGCAGCAGGCCCTGGGAAGCGGTGAAGGTGGTGGTCAGGGCGCCTGCCTTGAGGGAGCCGTGAACTGCACCGGCCGCACCGGCCTCGGACTGCATCTCGGCTATTTTAACCTTCTGGCCAAAAAGGTTAACGCGGCCGTTTGCTGCCCAATCGTCTGCCACTTCCGCCATGGGTGAGGAAGGGGTGATGGGGTATATCGCAGCTACGTCGCTAAACGCATAAGCAACGTGCGCAGCAGCGGTATTGCCATCGATAGTCATGGTTTTTGCCATTGTGATGTGACCTCCTGATATAGTTGTTATGTTAGATAAAAAGGAATGCCGTATACCCTGTGGACGGCCCGGGAGAACCCCGAAAATATGGTATCCGCACGTATACATTATAATTATACAAGCGAGGCATGAGAGTGTCAAGGAAGGCGGTAAAAAATGCTCTGTTGTACGGTGTGAAATGACTGAAGAAAAACAATTGTGTTAAATATTTAACTGTTTTATAAAGAATAAAGGTCTTCGCGTACTAAACGCATAATATACAAAAGCCGCCAGACATAATAAAATATAATATTTATAAAAAAACACGATAAAGTGTTGCATTTTCTGTAATTTGGTAATAATATCTTAATAATAAAGATATATGCAGAAATGCATAAAGGAGAGTAAAAATTTATGCCCGCTAAAATGAAAATCAGGTCCGCCTACTCTACACTGCCCACGGCAGAACGCAAAGTTGCTGATTTCATTTTGGAAAACCCGGCGCGCGCCTCGCTCATGGTGATAAATGAAATAGCCGAGGCCGCCGGCGTATCCGTCCCGTCAGTTACGCGTCTTGCCCGCAAGCTGGGCTACAATGGTTTTTTGGATTTCCGTGTTGCCCTTGCCAGCGGCTCCTCCTCCATCGAGTCCCTCAAGAGCGATCCGATCCGTCCAACAGATAACGATGAGGCTGTTATCGAAAAAATGTTTCTTGCCTCCATGCGCGCCATGGAAGACACACTCAAGGCATTGCCCAAGAACAAGCTTTCCACCCTTGCCGAAAAGGCCGTAAGGGCAAAGCGCATATTCGTATTCGGCACTGCCAGCAGCGAGTTTCTTGCGAGGGACATTGCCTACCAGTTAAACTACATGGGCTACGACGCCACAGCGGTATCCGATTCCATGGTGATGGATGTGCTGTCCGCCCGCTTTACTGTGGACGATGTGTTCATAGGCATTTCCCGGAGCGGCCGCACAAAGCTGCTGCTTGATGCCCTCAAGGCCGCCAAGGCCTGCGGCACCTATACCGCCTTCGTAAGCAACTATATCAACTCCCCCGCAGCCAATATCGCAGATGCCTTTTTCTGCACCAGCGGCGTTGATGACATGAAGAGCATAACCGGCAGGGAGAGCAATCTCACCATACTCACCCTCTTCGGGTCCCTGATAGTGCTTATGGCCCGCAAGACCGCGCCCCAGCAGGATTAAGCAAGCAGTATATGCTGACAAAAGACCTGCATACACACACCTTATACAGTCACGGCAAGGGAACTCCCGAGGAGAATGTCCTTGCCGCTGTTTCTATGGGGCTGAAAACCGTGGCGGTAAGCGAGCACGGCCCGGGGCATATGTTCTTCGGCGTGCGGGGCAGAAGGCTTGACGGCCTCCGCCGGGAAATGGACAGGCTGAAGGCAAAGTATTCCGATAAGATAGAGGTGCTTTTCGGCATTGAGAGCAACCTTGTGGGATACGGCCTTACAGACATACCAAAGGATCTTCTCGACGTGTTTGACGTGCGGCTTCTGGCCTTCCACAAGGGGGGCAGGCCCAGCGACGGCTTCGGCTTTGCCCGCAGTCTTGAGTCGCTGCACATGGGCGGATCGGATCCCGTGAAGACCGCCGAGGCGCTGCTTACAGCAGGTGAAAAGTATAAAATAGACATATTCGCCCATCCGGGGCTGTATGTGAAATGCGACATCCCCACTCTCGCCAGGGGGGCGAAGGAGCTGGGGATAAAGCTTGAGATAAACGCCGCCCGTGTGACCATGAGCGACGAGGAGCTAAGACAGGCTGCCGATATAGGCGCAGAGTTTATAATAGGTAGCGATGCCCATTGGCCCTCCCGGGTGGGGGACGATGCGTTAGCCCTTGCCGCCGCAAAGTGCGCGGGGGTAGAAGGCAGCGTAGTCAACATAGTCAGGTAACAGCATATAAGAAGGCCCCGCGTTTTGCGGGGCCTTTTTGCGATTGCCTGCCGCTTATCTGTACATCCTTGCCACTTCCTGATAGGTCTTGGTTATTTCCTGAAGTATCTCCGGGTGGTCGAAGTCCCGGTTGTACACTATGCGGGTCTCCCGTGCCATGCTCAGGTTTTCTATGGGCAGCGCCGCTATCTTGCCCTTGCGCAGTTCGTCCATACAGGCGCTCTTGGGCAGTATGGATACGCCCAGATCCTTTCGTATAAGGTCCTTTATGGTAGCGATGTTATCTACCTCTATTGTCACATTGAAGTTCCTGATGGAATCGCCTATGCTCTCCAGCGTGGATTCAAAAAGCTGCCGCGTGGCGGAGGTGGGCAGTCTCAGTATCATCTGCTCTCCTTTAAGCTCGTTCAGCGTTACCATCGCCCGCCTGCTCAGAGGGTTGTTCACTGACATGGCGCATACCAGATAGTCCGTGTCAAGCATGAGCGAGGAGAAGCCCGACCCCACCGGTATGCCCTCCACTATGGCCAGGTCCAACTCGTAGTTACCCAGCATATCATAAAGATTTTTTATCGTATCAGTAGCTATTGTTATGCTCAGGCCGGGGTTTTGGGCGGCACACTTTGCCAGCGCCTCGGTGGTAAGGTTACTTTCCGCGGTGTGCGTAAGCCCGATTTTAAGGTTGGTTATGTTTTTTTCGAAATTGGCAAGCTCAGACCTCAGCTTGCCGTCCAGCGCCTTAATGCGCCTGGCGTAGCGGACGGCTATTTCGCCCTGATCCGTAAGCTTTAGCCCGCCCTTTCCGCGTATAAACAGGGGCACGCCCAGCTCCTGCTCCAGCTCTTTTATATGATGGCTGACGGCGGGCTGGGTAAGGGACAGCTCCTCCGCCGCTCTGGTGAAATTTTTATGCTCTGCGACGCACAGCAGCGTCTCCATTTTTACGCTTAGCATTGCTTTACCTCTCTACTGCATAAATTAAATTTATCGTACTCAAAATTAGTATAATTTGATTTTAGTTTATAAAAGCATATCATATATATCATTCCATGGCAAGGAGGTGCATTAAGCGCCGGTCATGGACCTGAAGTAAAAACAAATTCGGTTTTGAGGGTTTTTCCCTGATATAGAAGGAGAGCAGCATGAACGGTCTTAAAAGAGAAAAGCATCTTTTTGAAGAGGCGCCAATGGCAGAGGCCATACTTTCCCTTGCCATTCCTGCGGTAATGGGCCAGATAATACTTGTGATATACAACATGGCGGATACCTTCTTCGTTGGCCTCACCGGCAGCGACGCCATGATTACCGCCGTGACGGTATGCATGCCCGCCTTCATGTTCCTTTCCGCCATAGCCAATCTCTTCGGCGTAGGCGGCGCAAGCGTAATTGCCCGGGCATTGGGCAACAAAAACGTGGACCGGGCAAGGGACACCGCAAGCTTCGCTTTCTGGGGCTGCCTTATAGCTGCGGCAGTATATTCCATCGGCGCGTATCTTTTTAGGGATACCTTCGTAAACCTTCTGGGGGGCTCCGACTCTCAGGTACACCGCCACGCAGTTGAGTACCTGCTCTGCACGGTGGTGGCGGGAGGCGTCGTGACCTCCATGAACACGTTGCTTGCCCATCTTATCCGCTCTGAGGGCCGTTCCCTCCAGTCCAGCACGGGTATAGCCATAGGCGGCGTGCTGAATATCGCCCTGGATCCGTTGTTCATGTTCGTGATACTGCCCGCCGGACGGGAGACTTTAGGGGCAGCGTTGGCCACCGCCCTTTCCAACGTGGCGACGCTAATATACTTCATTATAGTTATAGGCAAAAACAGGCCCAATACGGCGCTGTACTTCGCCCCCCGCAGGGCAATGTTGGCGGCTGCCATTCCTTCGGACGTTTTGAGCACCGGCATACCTGCCTGCCTTATGACGCTGTGCGAGAACATCTCCTACGGCGTGCTGGATAACCTGATGGCGCTCTCCGGCACCGCTGCTCAGGCCGGCATAGGCGTGGCCAAAAAGGTGAACATGCTGGCTCACTGCATGGTGCGCGGCATGGCCCAGGGCGTGCTTCCCCTGATAGCCTACAACTACGCGGCAGGCGACTACAAGCGTATGCGCTCCGCGGTGCTCACCTCCACTGCCATATCCGCGTGCCTGGCCGTGCTTTGCACCGCAATCAACCTCTGCTTTGCCCATGAGCTCATAAGCGTATTCATCAGGGGAGGCGAGTCCATGGCCTACGGCATGAAGTTCCTCCGCATACTCTGCATAGGCGCGCCCTTCTCTGCCTGCGCCTACGCCTTCATATCCTTCTTCCAGGCCACCGGCCACGGCATGCATTCGCTGGTGCTGGCGTTGCTCAGAAAGGGCATACTGGATATACCCCTTATGTTCATACTCAAGGGCGTGTTCCCGGTATACGGCATAGTCTGGGCTACCCCCGCAGCGGATATAATCTGTTGCATAGCGGCTACCGTTACCTTCGCGGTATTCATGGGCCGCTTTGAGGAAGGCGGGAAGCCCGCGGATAGCCCCTCAGGGGGCAAGAGACTCAGGCATGCGCTCTCCGAGCTTTAGGCGGTGGTATTAAAAAAAGCGGCGCACTGCCGCTTTTTTGTATGCGCATTTACTTATCCGCAACGTATTCGACCATATCCAGCACCTTGGAGCTGTAGCCCCATTCGTTGTCATACCAGGCGATGAGCTTGACGAAGTCGTCCCCGAGCATTATGCCGGCCCGCTTGTCGACTATGCAGGTGTGGGGATCGCCCCGAAGGTCGGAGGATACCACGTCCGCGTCGAGACAGGTGAGCACGCCCTTCATATAGCCGTGTGCCGCCTCCTCCAGCGCATCCATTATGTCCGCATAGTTGGTCTTTGTCACCAGCTTTGCCGTGAGGTCTACCACGGATACGTCGTTCACCGGAACCCGGAAGGACATTCCGGTGAGCTTGCCGTTCAGCTCGGGTATGGCCTTGCCCACCGCCTTTGCCGCGCCTGTGGTGGAGGGGATTATGTTGTTGAACACGGAACGGCCGGTGCGGAGGTCGCGGCTGCCTGCCCGGGAGTCTACGGCCTTCTGCTTGGCGGTGGCGGAATGTATGGTAGACATGAGCCCGCGCTCTATGCCGAAGCGGTCGTTCACTACCTTGGCAAGGGGCGCTAAGCAGTTGGTAGTGCAGGAGGCGGCGGAGATGACTGCGCTTGCGGGGTCGTATTCCTCATGGTTCACGCCGAAAACGAAGGTGGGCGTCACCTCGTCCTTTGCGGGGGCGGTGATTATGATTTTTTTAGCGCCGCCCTTCATGTGGGCGGAGGAGGCGGCGGTGGTGTTGAACGCGCCGGTGGATTCTATGATATATTCTGCGCCGCAGGAGCTCCATTCTATGTTGGCAGGGTCGCTCTCGCTGAATATCCTGACCGGCTTGCCGTTGACTATAAGGTGCTGGCTGCCGGCCTCAATCGTGCCGGGAAAATGGCCATGCACCGAGTCGTACAGGGCTGTGTATGCCATATATTCCATATTGAGGTTGCGGAGGTTTATGCCGCAAAGCTCAAACCTGTCCGGGTTCTGGGAAATGATCCTGAATACAGTGCGTCCTATTCTTCCGAAGCCGTTGATGCCAACCCTGATAGCCATTTTTTCCTCCAAATCATTATAAAATTATTTTAGATATGTGTGCCTTTGCCTAAGTAGGGATTATATTAAATATGTATATGCATGTCAACGAAAGTTATTAAAGTTATAAATTAACCAAGGAAAGTTAAGGCAGGATGCGGCGCCGCCTTAAAAAGTAAGGGCGAGCGCAAAAAAAGAAGCGGCGCAAGGCCGCTCCCCTGAAATACCGTTTATCCCTGATGCTCTTTTTTACGCATTTTTATCTTGAGCATGGCAAGCGCCTTGCGGGCGTCCAGCGCATCTACGGCGTTTTCGCCCACGTTTTCGCTCTCTATACCCTCCGGGTTCTTGGATATATCCACTATTGCGTCCAGATACTCGTTGGTGACCACAAACTGGGCCATGGTGCCGGAGAAGTTAAGCCCGGTGACGGGTATGCCCCGAATGCCAAGCTGGTATACGGTGTTGGTATAGTCCACGTCGCTGTTGCCCCAGCCGTCGCTGGAGACTATGGCGCCGTCCGCCCGCATACACTCCGCCCATACGGCGGCACGGGTGCCTACAAGGTGCTTTTCCTCGTCCGCGTCGGGTGTGCCGACTATTATTACGCCCATGAGGTCTATCTCGGGATCGGAGGATACCACCTCAAGGAGAGGATCGCGGAAATGATGAAGGGAAGTTTCTTTTGTGGAAGGCCCAATACCCATAGCTGTCTACCTCCTTGTATTACTGCATGGAACGGATAATGCCGTCCCTGTACTCGTTGGGCGTGACTATCACGGGCATGTTGCCCATGTCGATTATGCTCTTGCCGCCCTCGCTGCTGCTGGGCTCCTTGCCAAAGAGGTGGGTATCGTACATGGCGCCCTGGCCTGCTACCTGTTTGATTATGACCACCCGCTTTGCACCGGGGCGAACAGTGTCGTAATAGGTGCTGCGATGGGTGCAGAGGTCGCCCTTGAACTTCTTCATCTTATCGCGATAGGTCTGCATGAATTTATCGCAGGCCTGATGCGCTCTTGTGCAAGCGCCGCGCTCCTGACCCTGATGGGACTTGAAGAGAAAGTCGAAACTGATTATCACGTCGTTGGTGCCGGGGGTGCCGGCCTTGTCAAGGAACAGCTTTTCCTTAAGGTTGCCCTCGGAGGAGCCGAACTCGTAGGTCTGCACGCCGTCCACATCCACGCCGGTCATCATGAAATATACGCCGGTGAGAGTGTGGGTGATACCCTCGCCCAGTATGCCCAGCACCTTGGTGGAGACGGGGATTATGTCCATTATGGTGTTGGTCCAGCGGTCGTGATCCTCGGGCTTGATGATCTGAATATCTATCTTTTCGATGATATCCTTGTTTTCCTCCATGAGCTCATCCAGAAGCTCACGGCTTACGGTCATCTTGCCGTCAGCGGTAACGTCGTTGTGGTCGCCCCATTCCACGGTATCGATGTGGAAGGACTTTATGACCAGGCGACGCAGGTTGATATCCTGTGCCATTTGCGTTCCTCCGTAAATTATTTTTTGTACAAGAAAATCTTATAATATGAATTGTTAAAAGTAAAACGAGATGTTATAATGGTAAATATAAGAATCTCTTGTGGATGGGCATATCTATGGATTCGTCAAAGCTCAAAGTGCTGATAAGAGCCGTGGAAACGGCCACATTTTCCGCCGCCGGGGAAGAGCTTGGCTTCACCCAGGCGGGGGTAAGCTATATAATAAAGACCCTTGAGGACGAGCTGGGGATACAGCTTCTCATTCGGGGCAAGAAGGGAGTACGGCTCACCCAGAAGGGGGAGGCGCTTATGGAGCATGTGCGCAATGCGGACGCCGCCATGGACGCGCTTTTGAGCCGTGCGGAGGCGCTGAAGAACGCCCAGACAGGCAGGCTCAAAATAGGGGCGCTGAACAGCCTTTCCGTGGCGTGGCTGCCCTCGGTTATCGCCAGCTTCTGCGCGGACAACCCGGATATACAGATAGACGTGCAGGAGGCGGGCACAGATAAGCTCACCGAGATGCTGAGTACGGGGGAGACGGACTTCATACTCACAAGCGTACAGCCCAAGGGCGTGGACTGGATACCCCTTGCCAAGGACAGGCTGATGGCGGTAATGCATAAGGAACACCGCTTCGCCCCCGAGGCGCGGATACCCTTGCAGATACTTGCCAAGGAGCCCTTCATAATGCCCGCGCCGGGTTTCGATACGGACATAGAACGGCTTTTTCAGCGGAGCGGCATAAAGGCCAACGTCATATTCACCTCCATGGACGACTACGCCATAGTTTCCATGGTACAGCACGGCATAGGTGTATCCGTGGTGCCGGAAATGATACTGCGGGACAAGAGCGAGGGCCTTGCGGTGCGGGAGCTTGCCCCCTGCCAATACCGGCGGCTGGGCATAGCCATACCCTCGCTTTCCGACGCTTCCCCTGCCGCCGCTGCCTTCATAAGGCGGGCGCAGGAGATAGTGCCGAATATAAAATAAAAGACTATGGATTTTTGTATTTACAAAGGAATTTTCAGTTAAGGCTCTCTATGACCTTTCCCTCGAGGTAGCTCAGCGCGCTCCCCTCAGGGAAGTGCAGCTCTACGCGCACCGACCTGAGGGCCTGGGCGTATTTTTTGTTTGCCTTGTTGAATTCACGGTCGCCGTACTTGTCGTCGCCAAGTATGGGGCAGCCTATATGGGCAAGGTGGGCGCGTATCTGGTGAGTACGGCCCGTTACCAGCTCCACCTCCAGCACGCTCCGGTCTCCCCTGCGGCTTATGACGCGGTACTTTGTCACCATGTCCCTGCCGCCCTGAACCGGCCTGTCGTATACCCTCATGTATGAATTATCCGCGTCCTTTACGCAGTAGGCGGTGAGAGTATCCTCCTTCTTTTCGGGGCAGCCCTTTACGGTACAGCGGTAGAACTTTCTTATGGTGCGCTGCTCCAGGGCTTCTGTCAGCCCATACAGGGCCTTGCGGTTACGGGCGAAGAGCACCAGCCCTTCGGTGTTTACGTCCAGGCGGTGGGCGGGATAAGCCTCCCCATAGGCGGCGGCGAGCCGGGCCTCCAGGGAATCCCCTTCGCCATCGGCCGCGGCAGTCTGCAGTCCCTGGGGTTTTACGGCGGCTATTATGTTATGGTCGATATACGCTATGCCTATGCCCTGTACCGCTGCGGGGAGTATGTCTGAAAAGTCCTTCCACACGCCGCCGGAGGGCGTCGAGGTGAACCTGAGGCGGGTGTGCAGCGTGGGGTGCTCTATTTCGAGGGAGCAGGCCCAGAGGGCTATCTGCTGCCCCGGGCGGGCGTCCCTGTTGTAGCGCTGGTCCCCCCAAAGGGGATACCCCGCGCCGGCAAGCTGCACCCGTATCTGATGATGCCGGCCGGTATGGAGGCTGACACGCACCAGAGTCCTGCCCTTTCTGTACGCGATGGGGGCGTAGGTAAGCCGGGCGGACTTTGCGCCGCAGGTGTTTTCCGGCACAAGGGCGCTGGAACCGGTAGCCTCGTCCTTTAATATGAATCCCTCCAGCTCGCCGCCGGGGGCGTTGCCCTCGGCCACGGCAAGGTAGGTCTTAATTGCACCGTGGGAGCTGAACTGGCCGGATAGCCGGGCGGCTGCCTTGGAGGTGCGGGCGAATACCATGGCTCCGCCCACAGGCCTGTCTAAACGGTGAACAAGCCCGAGATATACATCGCCGGGCTTATTGTACTTGTCCTTTATGTAGCCCTTCAGCAGCGTCAGAAGGTCATCGTCTCCGGAGGAGTCCCCCTGCACCGGCATATTGGCCGGCTTTTCTACCGCCAAAAGGTGGTTGTCTTCGTATAATATGGGTATCATATTTCCCACCTGCCGGAAGCGCCGCAGGGCAGCACCATGCCGCCGCGGGTTATGGGCAGGCCCACCTCGTCGGATTCTATCTTTCCGCCACGCTTGCCCAGGGAGCACTTCAGCACGTTGGACAGCACGCTTGGGGCAAGGCCGGTGGTATAGGAATTTATAAGGAAGAAGCGGGCTTCGCCGTCCAGCAGCTTCACGCATTCCTCCACCAGGGGGTAAAGGTTGTCCTCGATCTTCCACATTTCGCCGTTTGGGCCGCGGCCGTAGCTGGGGGGATCCATGAGTATGCCGTGATATGTCCTGCCCCGGCGCTGCTCCCGCAATACGAACTTCATCACGTCGTCCACGATGAAGCGCACTGGCGCGCCTGCAAGGCCGCTGGCTGCAAGGTTGTCCTTTGCCCAGGCCACCATGCCCTTTGCCGCGTCCACGTGAACCACCTCCGCGCCGCTGGCCGCAAGGGCCGCCGTGGCGCCGCCGGTGTAGGCGAAGAGATTGAGCACCCTAAAAGGCTTGCCGCTCTTTTCCACGATGCCCCGCATCCAGTCCCAATTCACCGCCTGTTCCGGGAAAAGGCCGGTATGCTTGAAGCCGGTGGGGCGGACGATAAAGGTAAGGTCCCGATAGCGTATTTTCCAGCTTTCCGGCAGCGCACGGCCGTACTCCCAGTGGCCGCCGCCCGCTGAGCTTCGTATATACCTGGCGTGTACGCTTCTTGGCTCCTTCATTGGCCACACGGCCTGAGGATCCGGCCGAAGCAGCGTGACGTCGGCCCAGCGTTCGTGCTTGTTGCCACCGCCAGCGTCGATTATTTCGTAATCCTTCCAGTCTGAGGCAAGGTACATGGTTTTCCTCCGTTTAATGAATTATTATCTGTCTGTCAAAAAACTTGGGGTTGTTAAGGGGCCGCAGCCCCTTAAGTTAATTCCGGCTTTGACGACATGTGCGTCAAAACGGATAAAAACCGAAGGTTTTTCTTCTCTGCGGGTTTTGCCGCCCAGGAACGAACGTGAGAGGCAAAACCCGAAAAAAACTCGAAAAAGTGGTCTTTAGCCACTTTTTCGAAACTCTGTTTACGCCGCGATGCTGATAAGCAGATTAAGCTTATAGAACACCCGGGCCATGGCTGAGTCGTCCACCATGTTGGTTATAAGATCGAACTGGCCCAGCATCGTCAGCACTATGGGTACCAGCATGAATACCAGCAGCAGCGCCAGCATCCCCCGCAACAGGCCCAGCGCGCCGCCGAATATGCCGTCATGGCTCTTGAGCATGGGGAAGGGATCGGCATAGTCCGCCCCGTTTATCACCAGCGAGAGTATAGTGCGTATTATAAGGAAACATACGAGGAACATCAGTATGTTTATGAATACGCCCACTATGGTCTGGTTGAAGTAGTCCCCCAGCGTCACTATGCCCTGATCCGCGAAGGCCTCCCGGGCGATGTTTTTGGCTATCTCCCTGCCCATGGGAAAGGGCAGATTGGAGGAGGCGATTATGTCGTTTATCTCGGCCGTGGAGAGGGAGGATATCTCCATTCGAACGTATTCCGGGTTGGCGATAAACTCGCTGCCCTCGGTGTAGTACAGCATCATGTTGAATATCCTGTCGCTGTGCTTTATGGCGCTGGCCCCAAGGGGCTTGAGCAGAAAGCTCAGCACCACCGAAACAAAGTACGCGCCTATGTTAAGAAGTGTGGAAATAAATCCCTTATATATGCCGAAGAGCACGAATAACACCAGTATACATATTGATACCGCGTCTATGATGTTCAATGCTTTTCCTCCTTTTCCGGGCTGCCCGCCCTGTAAAGAGTCCGGTGCCGTTATAGTTCTGTTCTACTTGGTCACGCTGATATACAGCTTACCTTCCTTGCTGAGCATTATATGGTTATCAGAAAGCTTCTTCGCCCCGTCTATCTCTATGGGCAAATCATCCCTGGAGAGCAGCTTTCCTGCGGCGGAGTAGGTGTACGCGGCGGTAGGGGTATAGATCATGAGCTTGCCCTTTATGAGAAACTCCGCCAGCGCCCCCTCGGGCGGGTGTACGGTGCTTATGGCGGCGCTGCCAACGTCCCCTTCAGGTACGGTGTACAGCTTGAGTATACTGTTGCTGCCCCCGCGCTGCTTATACAGCAGTATGGGGGATTCGCCTATTGAGCTGTCCGCCAGCTTCCAGCCGTATACGGATATCCTGTAGACCTCGCTGCTGCCCGCCAGTGTATAGCGTATGAGGTCGCTGGTGCCGGAAAGGAACAGGCTTTTATCCGTGAATATGACGTCCCCGGTTAGCTGGTTCTGTACGTTTATGACGCCGGTGGTGCGCTTGGTGGCCAGGTTGTAGGTGGTTATGGTGCATACCGGCGTGGAGGCGGAAAGGTCCATCTCAAGGGTCCAAAGAGTCTCGTCCTGCCTGTTGGAAAAGCCGAAATCTATAAGGTCGGCAGCGTCAAAGTCCATCTGGTCTGTCTGGGTCCCCGCCCCGTCGTATATTACTATGGCGGTCTTGCCTGCGCTGTCCTCCCTCAGCACCGCGACGTGAGCCTGAGAGCACTTTACCCCCAACACCTTGCCGGAAACTACTATGGGGGCCTCTGAGCCCACTATCTGCACTGCCGTATCGTGATACAGCACGGATATGCTGTCCGAGGCGGTGAGCTTCAGCTCGTCGGTGTTTATCTTGTATGAGGTATCCTTGCGGCCGTCCGCTATATCCATATAGTACAGCTTGCCCTCCTGAAAATACAGGAAGCCGGAGCCGGTATAGGCATAGTTGGCGGTATCCGTAAAGGGAAGCTCCGTCAGCTCCTTGGCGCCCTTCTTTGTGCTTTTGAGCAGGTGTATGAGGCCGAACACCAGCCCTATGGCCAGCAGCGCTCCAAGTGCCAGTATACCTATGCGCAGTATCATGCGGCTGCGCTGCTTTACAACATAGCGTTTCTTTCTCATTTGTTCCCTTTTTCTCCCGGAAGCGCAAGCTTTATCGCCCCGGGCAATACCTTAAATGTTACGGGGGTAGAGGAATCCAGCTCCCCGTCAAGGTTGATTATGTTTTCGCTGTCGCACCTTACCGCTATTTCCTTCGCCTTGAAGTAGCGCACGTGCTTTGAAGCTGTGTGGGCGCCCCTGGTATAGCGGGGCAGCAGCAGGAGAAACTGCGGTATGCTTATGGCCCGCAGTATGCATACGTCGAGCAGCCCGTCATAGGGGCTCGCCATGGGCGCAACGTGCATTCCTCCGGCGAAATGGGTGCCGTTGCAGGCGTTGAAGAGCAGCGCCCGCTCGGTAAAGCTTTCCCCGTCCGCCGTTATCTCGAAGGTGACGGGCTTGAGGTGCATAAGGCTCTGGAATATGCCCAGCATGTAGGGCAGCATTCCGTTGAACCTCTTTTTAAACTTCTCGGTGTTGATTATCACGTCCACGTCGAAGCCTGTTCCGCTGACGTTTATAAAGGGCTTGTCGTTTGCCATTGCGGCGTCCACCGGCCGGACCTGGCCGTACAGCGCCGCCTCCAGCGCTGCATCGGGATCGGTGGGCAGGCCCACCGCCTTAGCAAAGTCGTTGCCTGTGCCAAAGGGAAGTATTCCCATCTCTGTATCCGAACCTATAAGCGCCGCGGCCACCTCGTTTGCGGTGCCGTCGCCGCCCACGGATATCACCCGTTGGCAGCCTTTTCCGGAGGCTTCTTCCGCCAACTCTCTTGCGTGACCCTTGCCGGTGGTATACCGCCACTCGAAGCTCCTGCCGCTCCTTTCTATCTGGGGAAGCAGCTCCTCAAAGAGCTTCCTGGACTTGCCGGAGCCGGACACCGGGTTCACTATAAAAAAACGATCGCACATTGTAAAGTGTTTACTTCTCCTCCGTATTTGCCGCAGTCATATCCTGCTGCACCAGCATCTTTACGGCGCCCGGTATTATTTTATACCTTACCGGCATACCGGAGCCCAGTTCGCCATCGTAGTTTATTAAGCACTCCTCGGGGCATTCCACATAAAGCTCCTTTGTGCGGAAGTATTCCACCTCCGGAAGCCCCGTATGCTCGCCCTTGATGAATGAGGGGAGCAGCCTCAGGAACTTTGCCCTGCTTATACTGCTGACCACGCTCACCTCAAAAAGCCCGTCAAAGGGATCCGCGAAGGGCGTTGCCTTCATGCCGCCGCCTATGTACGCGCCGTTGCCTACGGATACTATCAGCGCGTCCTTCTTCCATACCCGCTCCCCATCGTGCAGCGTCAGGTGCAGGGTGCGCAGATGGGTGAGCGCGTCGACTATGCCCAAAAGGTATGGCAGCATGCCCTTGAAGCGCTTTTTATATTTCTCGTGCTTCAGCAGCACGTCCACGTCAAATCCGAAGCCCGACACGTTCACGAAAAATCTGTCGTTTACATAGCCAACATCCATGGCCCTCGGCCTGTCCGCCAGTATGACGTTTAACGCCTCACGGGGCTCGGTGGGTATCCCCAGCACCTTTACCATGTCATTCCCCGTGCCGAAGGGCAGTATGCCCATTACCGTATCGGTACCCACAAGGCCGGACGCCACTTCGTTCACCGTGCCGTCGCCCCCCACGGCTATTATGTACTTCTCCCCATGCTCCGCGGCAGCCCGGGCAAGCTCTCTGCCGTGGCCCTTGCATTGGGTAAACTCATAGGTATAAGGAAACCTCATGTCGTCCAGCATACCCTTGACGGCTCCAAACTTATCTATGGCTCGGGTGCCGCCCGCAACAGGGTTTACTATAAAATGCAATTTATCCATATACATCTCCACATTAATGATCCACATTAAATAATAATCCAAAATGCCGGAATTGTACATACGTACCCTGTGAATTATCCATTAAAGTCCCGGTTTATTCACATTTGCGTCCATCATGGCAGGCATTGCCAAGGGGCGGCACTGCGGGTATAATTGATAAGGTATACAATTCATTCCGTCAAAGGAGGGCGTATCGTGAGGTTCACTAAGATGCATGGCCTGGGCAACGATTTCATAGTGATAGATGCCATGGAAAAAGAATATTTTCCAACCCCGAATGATGCACGTCGGCTCTGCAACAGGCGCACCGGCATAGGGGCAGACGGGCTGATGATGGTAATGCCCTCTCAAAAGGCTGATCTGCGCATGCGCCTTCTCAACAGCGACGGCAGCACCGCCGAGATGTGCGGAAACGGCATACGCTGCTTCGCAAAGTTTGCATACGAGCGGGGGCTTGCGGTGTCGAACCCCATGAGGATAGAAACGCCGGCGGGCATAAGGCTGGCGGAGATGACCATAGAAAATGGCATCGTCACCGCCGTAAGGGTGGACATGGGGGAGCCGCTCTTTGAAAAGAAGGATATACCCATGAAGGGCGAGGGGATATGCCGCCTTGAAACCATAGAGGCGCTGGGCAGGAGCTTCACAATATCTGCGGTAAACACCGGCGTGCCGCACATGGCGGTGTTTGGCGAAGTGACGGAGGAGGACATACTCAAATACGGCCCCGCGTTGGAAAGGCACCCGCTTTTTCCCGCCAAGGTAAACGTGAACTTCATAAATGTGGAGCCCGACGGCAGCATTTCCGTCCGCACCTGGGAAAGGGGCTGCGGCAGGACGCTGGCCTGCGGCACCGGCAGCTGCGCCGCCGCGGTATGTGCAAGTATGGCGGGCTTTACGGGGCGCAGTGTTAAGGTACAGCTGGCTCTCGGAGAGCTTTTGATAGAATGGGCGGAAAACGGGCATATTTATATGACCGGCCCCGCAGAAGAGATATTTGAGGGAAATATAAAATAAATTATAAATTAGTAGTAAGAAAGGACGTTTGCCATGCATTACACGCTTTACCCCAAGGGAGTATGCTCAACACAGATAGACCTTGACGTCACCGACGGCAAGATACACAATCTCAGCTACACCGGCGGCTGCAACGGAAACCTTAAGGCTCTGGGCGCAATGTGCGAGGGCGCCAGCGCCGAGGAAGTCATACGCCGCCTTTCCGGCATAACCTGCGGCTACAAGGCCACCTCCTGCTCGGATCAGCTGGCGCGGCTCTTACAGGATGCCATGAAGAAAAAGGCGTAAGGCGCAATAAATCTCAATGCGGCGGAAAATAAAGCTTTTCCGCCGTTTTTTATTGACATCACCTCCATCTTGCAAGATAATATTAAAATACGTAAATAATGCCGATTATTTAATGCTTACTGAAAGGGCCTTTGTATAACCATGGAAGAGATACGCGCGCCAAAGAACTTTATCGAAGAATTCATCGAAGAGGACATAAAGGAAAAGGGACTTACCCACATACAGACCCGCTTCCCGCCGGAGCCCAACGGCTACCTGCACATAGGCCACGCAAAGGCGCTGGCCATCGACTTCACCATGGCTGAAAAGTTCGGCGGCAGCTGCAACCTGCGCTACGACGACACCAACCCCACCAAGGAGGACGAGGAATTCGTGGACGCCATACAGGAGGACATAGCCTGGCTGGGCTTCCACTGGGACAACGTATTTTACGGGAGCGACTACTTTGACCAGTGCTATGAGCTGGCGGTGAAGCTCATTAAAAAGGGCGTGGCCTACGTGTGCGACCTTTCAAAGGACGAGATGAGGGAATACCGGGGAACCCTTACCGAGCCGGGCAGGAACTCCCCCTGGCGGGACAGGAGCGTCGAGGAGAACCTCGACCTCTTTGAGCGCATGAAGAACGGCGAATTCCCTGACGGCAGCAGGACGCTGCGCGCCAAGATAGACATGGCGTCGCCCAATCTCAACATGAGGGATCCCGCCATGTACAGGATAATACACATGACCCATCACCATCAGGGGGACAAGTGGTGCATCTACCCCATGTACGACTTCGCCCATCCCATACAGGACGCAATAGAGGGCGTTACACACTCCCTATGCTCCCTTGAGTACGAGGCCCACAGGCCGCTGTACAACTGGGTCATAGAGCAGTGTGAGTTTGAGCATAAGCCGAGGCAGATAGAGTTCGCCCGGCTGAACATGACCAATACCATAATGAGCAAGCGCTACCTCCGCCGGCTGGTGGAGGAAAAGTACGTCGCCGGCTGGGACGACCCCCGCATGCCGACCCTGTGCGCGCTCAGGCGCAGGGGATATACCCCGGAGTCCATACTGGACTTCCTGAATCGGGTAGGCGTGGCCAAGGCGGATTCCGTGGTTGAGACAGCCATGCTCGAGCACTGCGTAAGGGAGGACCTCAACGCCCACGTCCCCCGCATGATGGCCATACTCGACCCCCTGAAGCTCATCGTGGAGAACTGGCCGGAGGGCAAAACCGAGGAGGTGGAGGTGGAGTACCTGCCCGACTGCTCCACAGGCAAGCGCAGGGTAAGCTTCGGCCGGGAGCTTTACATAGAGCGGGAGGACTTCAACTGCAACGCCCCCAACAAGTACTTCCGGCTCAAGCCCGAATGCGAGGTGCGCCTCAAGGGCGCATACGTGGTCAGGTGTTCCCACTGGGACACAGACGAAAACGGCAATGTTACTACGGTCTACTGCACCTACGACCCCGCGACAAGGGGCGGGGAGTGCGAGAGAAAGATAAAGGGCACCATACACTGGCTCAACGCCAAGGACGCGGTACCCGCCGAGATACGCCTTTACGAGGATCTGCTGCTGCCCGAGACGGAGGGCGAGGAGAAGGAATTTACGGAGCGGCTCAATCCCAATTCGCTGACAGTCATCAACGCTCTGGTGGAGCCCGAGCTTGCCCAAAAGGAGCCGGGCTACCGCTGCCAGTTCATGCGCACCGGCTACTTCTGCGCCGACCTTGACTATACCGGGGAGCGCCCCGTGTTCAACAGGATAGTCGGCCTCAAGGACAGCTTTAAGGCATAAGAAAGGAAGCATTTATGGAAGTACGCACACGCTTTGCCCCATCGCCTACGGGGTATATGCACATAGGAAATCTTCGCAGCGGCCTTTACGCTTATCTCTTTGCCCGCCACAACCACGGCAAGTTCCTGCTCCGCATAGAGGATACGGATCAGGAAAGATTTGTAGAGGGCGCAACCGACCTTATTTACCGCACCCTCAAGGACGTGGGCATGAACTGGGACGAAGGCCCCGACATTGGCGGCGAATACGGCCCCTATGTACAGAGCGAAAGAAAAAGCATGTATCTGCCCTTTGCGGAGCAGCTCATAAAGAGCGGCCACGCCTACCGCTGCTTCTGCACTAAAGAAGAGCTGGAGGAGCGGCGCGCTGCGGCTGCCGAGCGGGGCGAGACCTTCAAGTACGATAAGCACTGCCTGCACCTCTCAGAGGCCGAAATACAGGCCAAGCTGGACGCGGGGGTTCCCTACGTCATCCGCCAGAACGTGCCCACAGAAGGCACCACCAGCTTTACCGACATGGTGTTCGGCACCATCACGGTAAACAACTCCGACCTTGATGACAATATACTCATAAAGGCAGACGGCATGCCCACCTATAACTTCGCAAACGTGGTGGACGACCACCTAATGAAGATATCCCACGTAATGCGGGGCATGGAATACCTTTCCTCCACGCCGAAATATAACCTTCTTTACGAGGCCTTCGGCTGGGAGATACCCCACTATATCCACATGACCCCCATAATGAGGGACGCACAGCACAAACTCTCCAAGCGGGACGGCGACGCTTCCTATGCGGATTTTGTGGACAAGGGCTATCTGAAGGAGGCACTGGTGAACTACGTGGCGCTCCTTGGCTGGAACCCCGGCGACGACAGGGAGATCTTCTCGCTTTCCGAGCTGTGCGAGGCCTTCGACGTTTCCGGCATGAGCAAGTCCCCGGCAATATTCGACCCGGAAAAGCTCACGTGGATGAACGCCCAGTACATAATGGCCCTCTCCAAAGAGGATTTCACAAGGCACGCCATGCCCTGGTACGAGAGGGCGGGCATAGCCCATATGGATACGGATATACTTTGCCGTATACTCCAGCAGCGGGTGCGGGTGTTCAACGAGATACCCGATATGGTGGACTTTCTCACAAAGCTTGACGAGGGCTACGATGCCGCCCTTTTCACCAACAAAAAGAGCAAGACGGACAGCGTCGTATCAAAAGAAGTGCTTGAAATGGTGATACCCGCGCTGGAGGCGCTGCCGGGCTGGAGCGAGACGCTGCTCCACGATACCCTCATCGGCATGGCTGCCGAAAAGGGCATGAAGAACGGCACCCTGCTCTGGCCTGTGCGCATAGCCATGGCGGGCAAGGCCGTCACCCCCGGCGGCGCCATAGAGATAGGCGTGCTGCTGGGCAGGGAGGAGACGCTGAGAAGGCTGAAGCTGGGATTGGAAAAGCTGCAATAAAACAAAAACCAAAAGGAACGGCTTTCACCGTTCCTTTTTCATCGTCAGGCTTATACGCTTTTTCTTCTGGTCAACCTCAAGCACCCATACGGTGACAATGTCCCCGGGCTTGAGTACCTCGCTGGGGTGGCGTATGAACTTATCGCATATCCTCGATATGTGTACGAGGCCGTCCTGATGCACGCCTATGTCCACGAACGCCCCGAAATCCACTATGTTGCGCACGGTGCCGGTAAGCTCCATGCCGGGCACAAGGTCGCTCATCTCCATCACGTCGCTGCGCAGCAGCGGCTTGGGCAGCTCGTCCCGGGGGTCGCGGCCCGGCTTTTGCAGCTCCCTGAGTATATCCTTCAGCGTGGGCACGCCTATGCCGCATTCCTCGGCGGCCTTGTCCATGCCTATCCTTTTAAGCTCATCGGGCAGCTTTGATATGTCGCTGCCGCAGAGCAGAAGCAACGACTTGGCCGCCCTGTAGCTCTCGGGGTGTACGGCGGTATTGTCCAGCAGCTCGGCGCTTTCCGGCACCCGGAGGAAGCCGGCGCACTGCTCGTATGCCTTTGCGCCCAGCTTAGGCACCTTGAGAAGCTCCTTGCGGCTCCTGAAAGCCCCTTCGGCCTCGCGGTACGCTACGATGTTCTTTGCCACGGTGGAATTTACGCCGGAAACGTGGGAAAGGAGGGACACCGATGCGGTGTTAAGGTCAACGCCTACGCTGTTCACGCAGTCCTCCACCACCCCCTCCAGCGTTTCGTCCAGCCGCTTTTGGGGCATGTCGTGCTGATACTGGCCAACGCCTATGCTCTTGGGGTCTATCTTCACAAGCTCCGCTAATGGGTCCTGCAGCCTTCTGGCTATGGACACTGCGCTCCGAAGCGACACGTCGTAATCCGGGAACTCCTCCGCGCCCAGCTTGCTGGCGGAGTACACCGATGCCCCCGCTTCGCTGACTATAACGTACTTTACATCCGTGCCTTTTACGGTATCCGCAGCGAACTTTTCCGTTTCACGGCCGGCGGTGCCATTGCCTATGGATATGACCTTCACGTTGTGCTTCTTTATGAGCCCCGTGACGATGCGCTCCGCTTCGGCTATTTTATTGTGGGGCGGCGCAGGGTATATGACGGCGGTATCCAGCACCTTGCCCGTCTCGTCCACTACCGCCACCTTGCAGCCGGTGCGGTAGCCAGGGTCCAGCCCCATGGTAACCATGCCCTTCACCGGCGGCTGCATGAGCAGCGGCTTCAGGTTCACCGCAAAGGTGGCTATGGCCTGCTCGCAGGCTTCATCGGTGAGCATGGAGCGGAGTTCGCGGGTAACGGAGGGATATATAAGCCTGCTCCACGCGTCCTTTGCCGCGGCCTCCACCTGCTTTGAGCAGGGGCAGCTCCCCCGCACCACGCTGCCCGCGACTATGCGCTCTGCGCCTTCCTCGGGAATGCTTACCGAAACTTTAAGGAAACCCTCCTTTTCGCCCCGGTTTATCGCCAGCACACGGTAGCCGGGTATGGTGGAGAGACCCTCGGAAAAGTCGAAGTACATATCGTATACCCCGTTATCCTCGGGGGCGTCCGCCGCCTTTAACGCGGTCAGCGTGCCGGACCTGTGTGCAAGCTCTTTTATATAGCGGCGGATATCGGCGGAATCCGACAGCCGCTCGGCGATTATGTCGCGTGCGCCCGATAGGGCTTCGTCGGGAGTGTTCACGCCCTTGCCGGGGTTTACGTATTTCTCCGCAAGCTTTACGGGGTCTGCGGCAGGCTCCTGCATGAGAAGCTTTGCGGCAAGGGGCATAAGGCCCTTTTCCTTTGCGATGGAAGCCCTCGTGGTGCGCTTCGGCTTGTAGGGCCTGTACAGATCCTCCAGCTCCGCCAATGTGGCGGCGCTGTCCAGCCTTGATGAAAGCTCGTCGGTCAGCTTTTCCTGAGAGGCGATGCTCTGCTTAATCTCGCTGCGCCTTGCATCCAGGTTTCTAAGATAAGTAAGCCTGTCCGCCAGCCTTCGTATCTGCTGGTCGTCCATGCTGCCGTGCATCTCCTTGCGGTAGCGGGCTATGAAGGGCACCGTATTGCCCCCATCCAGCAGCTCTATCACGTTCTGCACGTGGGGCAGGGTCTCGTTCAGTTCCTTTGAAAGTATCTCGGCTATGGTCTGCATATTTTTTCCATTTCTTATATTAAAGATATTCAAGCCCCTACGGTTGGATTGGCGATGCCGCGGAATGCCCTTGCCCGGCGGGTTATCTCGGCAAAGTCCCCTGCGGCTATGAGCTCCTTATCGCACAGGGGGCTGCTTATGCCTGCGGCGAAGGCCCCGGCCTTCAGGTAGTCCCCCAGGTTATCGGGCGTTATGCCCGCCGTGACCACAAGGCCTATATGTGAGAGGGGCGCACGGAGATCCTTGAAGTATTTTAGGCCCATTGTGGCCGTGGGGAACAGCTTCACCAGGTCTGCGCCCGCGTTGTGGGCCGCCATTATCTCGCTGGGGGTGAGCGCGCCGGGTATGGATACAAGGCCCAGTCGCTTGGTTTCCGCTATGACGGCGGGGTCGGTGTTTGGGGAGACGATATATTTTGCCCCCGCCTCGTATGCGGCCCGCACCTGATCGGGGCTCAGCACAGTGCCAGCCCCGGGGATTATGCCCGGCATACCGCAGAGGGCCTTTATGTTCCTCCGGGCCAAATCGGCGCAGTCCTCCCTCTCCTGCTGGAAGGTCACTTCTATGAAGCGTATGCCGCCATTCCGTATGGCCGCGGCAAGGCTGAGAAGGCTTTCCCCCTCCGCGCCCCGGCATATGGCTATGAGCTTATCCTGCCTGAGGCAGGAAAGTAATTCAAGATTACACATATGATATTTCCTTTTCTGTTTCTTGGTTATTGCGCATTGGCATCAGTATTTTTCATTATATCATGAACTGCATAAAATTGTCAGCGGCAGCGGCGGCGCAAAATTCTAATAGAAAAAAGATAGTAATGAGGGGTGCTTCTCTATTGAAATTCCCTATGATATGGGTTTATAATGTACCCTGTTCATTCGGGCGCGCCCCGAAAAAAAGCCCGAAGCTTGGAGGAAACCCCTTATGTACAACAGCACCTTGCGTACCTTTACCGGCCGTATGATAATAGCCACCCTGGGCTGCATCATAATGTCCATAGGCATAAACGTATTCACTACTCCCTGGAACTTCTACACCACCGGCCTTGTGGGCTACTCCCAGTTTTTAAGGTCCGTGCTGGTGGAGGATTACGGCATAACGCTGAGCAATATAGACCTCGCGGGCGTGATCTACTATGCGTTGAGCATACCCATATTCATAATCACCTTCAAGGGCCTCGGGCGCAGCTTCTTTTTGCGCACCCTGGTATTTACCGCGGTGTTCTCCCTGACCACCGCCTTCATACCCGTGCCCTCTGCCCCCGTGATAAACGACAGGCTCACCTGCGTGCTGATAGGCAGCGTTTGCGTGGGCGTGGGCGATGGAATGGTCATAACCTGCGGCTGCACCGTGGGCGGCTTGGATATGCTTGCCATGCACATAGCCAAAAAGACTGGCCTTCAGGTGGGCAAGTTTACCATACTGGCGAACATACTGCTCTTTGTGATGTGCTTCTTCCGCTATGACTTCTCCGTGGTGGTGTACAGCGTGCTTTACATGGTGTTTTCCAGCCTCATACTGGACAGGATGCACCAGCAGAGCATCAACATTCAGGCCCTTATATTCACCAAGTACCGGGACAACGTCATACCCCAGCGCATAATGGAGGAGACTGGCCGCGGCGTTACCCGCTGGGACGGGTACGGCGCATACACCAACGAACCCACCGCAGTGCTCTGCACCTGCATAAACCGCTACGAGCTGGAGCAGCTTGAGCGCATAGTAAAGGGCGTAGACCCCAAGGCCTTCATAATCGCCACCAGCAACGTATACATAAACGGCAACTTTATACATAAAGTATAAATTAGAGTTTCGCAAAAGTGGCAAGACCACTTTTGCGAGTTTTTTCGGGTTTTGCCTTGCAAAAAACATGAGGTTCCGCCCCGGAAAACGGGCCGGAACTGACCCGCTGCGGCGGGCCTCCGGGCGGCAAAACCCGCAGAGAAGAAAAACCTTCGGTTTTTATCCGTTTTGACGCACACCCCCCAGGGGGCCTTCTCTTGCCCCTGCGGGGCAATTCACCTTGTGTCGTCAAAGCCGGAATTAACTTAAGGGGCTGCGGCCCCTTAACAACCCCAAGCTTTTTCGACAGACTTCAGGGACGGCTCCCCGCCGTCCTTTTTTTAGTACATAAAATATGTTATCATTAAGCTGAAAAACATGCGGAGGATATGTATAATGCGCCTTTTCATAGCAATAGACCTGCCCCGCTCCTTTAAAGCGGAGCTCATGAGGATACAGAAGGAAGTGAAGGGGATATCCTGCGGCGGCAGGTTCGTGCCCCAGGACAACTTCCACATAACGCTGCACTTTATAGGAGAAAGCGACGATATCGCAGACGCCGCAGAGGCCATGAGAGAGGCGGTGCGGGGCATACGCCCCTTTACGCTGCACCTTGGCAAATATACAAGCCTGGAGAAGGGCAGCCACGGCCGCACCGCCGTAATGGAGGTGCTGGGCGATCTTGGAGAGCTTACCGCCATGCACGAGTCCCTTGAGTCCGCCCTTTACGACAGGGGCTTCTCCCGGGAACGCAAGAAGTTTGTGCCCCATATCACCCTTGGCCGCAGCGTTGAGCAGGACGACCTCACCGCCATGGAGCTTAAGAACAGCATCAGGGCCAACGCCTCCCTTACCGTGCAGGCCATAACCCTGTTCGAAAGCCGCCGGGAAAAGGGGGAGATGGTATACATACCCCTTCACAGGGAGAAAATATAATGCCGGCCCGGGTGACGTTCCTGCTGGGCCGCTCCGGCTCCGGCAAGACGAGGCGGCTGCACCGCTGCATAAAGGAGGCCCTTGATAAGGGCCGCCGGGTGGTGGTGATAGTGCCGGAGCAGTTCACCTTCGAGACGGAGCGGCAGCTGGCCTCAGAGCTGGGCGGCCTTATGGATATAGAGGTATACTCCTTCTCCTCCCTTGCGGAAAAGACGCTGGAGGGGAGCTATTTAGGCTTTCTTTCCCGTCAGGGGCGGCGCATGGCCGTCCGCAAGACCATAACCGAGCAGGGCAGCAAGCTCAGGGTATTCGCCCGGGTAAAGGATCGCCCCGGGTTTTCCGAGCGGCTCTGCGAGCTGTTCACCGCCTGCAAGCGATATGAGGTAGCCCCCGGCGACCTGCTTGAGGGGGCGGAAAAGGCGGGGGAGGACAGCCTGCTTGCCAACAAGCTCACAGAGCTTGCATTGCTCTACGGCGAGACGGAAAGCTACATTTCCGGCCGGTACATGGACAGCGAGGACATGTTTGCGGCGCTGATACAGAACCTGCCCTCCTCACCTATAGCGGGTGCGGAGGTAGTCATAGACGACTTCGACCTGCTCACCGACCAGCTTTATCATCTTATGGCGGCAATGACGAAGCACGCGGAGAGCATGTACATATCGCTGCGCATGGACCCCAAGGAGGGAAGGGACGCCAAGCTTTTTGCGCCCAAGCGCAGGGCTTATGCCCGCCTTTACGGGGCGGCGCAGGAAAACGGCTGCGACATAAGGGTCATACAGCTGCCGGACGGCAACCCGAAGAGGCAGACCGACCCCGCCCTTGCCCATCTTGAGGCCGAGGTATTCGCATATCCGTATAAGATATACGGCGGGGAAGCCCCATCTCTGCGCATAGCCGCCGCCACGTCCGTGAGCGCGGAGTGCGAAATGGCGGCGGAGGCGGTATTGAGATGCGCCCAAAAGGGAATGCGCTACCGTGACATGGCGGTAATAGCCACCGAGCCGGCCTACGAATTGCAGCTGCTGCGCTCAATGCAGCGCCGGGGCATACCCTGCTTCAGCGACGGGGCCCGCAAGCTCTCCGCCTACGGCGCGCCGCGGCTGGTATTATCCGCACTGAAGTGCGTAAACAGAGGATACAATCTCAACTATATAATGGACATGCTCCGCACCGGCCTCACGGGCATAGAGGGAGGAGACATCGATCTGTTCGAAAACTACGCCCTGCGCTGCGGCATAGGCGGCACAGGCTTCAAAAAGCCCTTTGATCAGGAGATACCCGAAAAAGTCCGGGGCTTCATAATATCCAGAATAGATAATTTCCACACCGCATTCGTAAACGCACCCACCGCCCGGGACAAGGCGGCGGCGCTTTTCGCCTTTATGGAGAGCATGGGGCTTTACGACAGTATAAACGGCCTTGTGGGACGGCTCAGGGCTGAGGGCCGACACCAGCTTGCGGAGGAAAACGCCCAGGTGTACCGGCTGATGCTGACGGTGCTGGACCAGCTCTACGCCATAATGGGAGAAGGGGCGGTATCCGCAAGGCGCTTCGCCGCTATACTGGAGGAGGGCTTCGACGCATACGAGATAAGCGCCATACCCGCCACGGCGGATCAGCTGCTCCTGGGCACCCTGGGCAGGACAATGGCAAAAAGCCCTCGTGCCATGTTCATATTAGGCGCAAACGAGGGCAGCTTCCCGCACTACTTCAACGACGACGGCATGATAAACGACAGGGAGCTTGACCACCTCGCCTCTATGGGCGCAAAGACCTGGGGCCGCAGCGCGGAAAAGGCGGAGGGGGAGCTTATGGATCTTTACTGTGCCCTCGCCGCCCCAAAGGAGCTTTTATACATATCCTATACCATGAGCGCGGGGACGGACGCTGCCCTGCCCGCGCCGCTGGTGGACAGGATACGGGAAATATTTCCAAAGGTGGGCCTGCATACCGACCTTGAGCCGCTGCCCCCCGTAAGCCCTGAGGGGGGAGTTGCCCGCCTTGCGAAGGAGCTGCGCGCCTACGGCGACGACCTTACGCCCTGGGAAGGGCTTGTGCCGCTTTACGCGTGGTACGCCGGGAAACCGGAATACCGCCACACACTGGAGGGCCTTGAGGACGCCCTGTACTACCGCTGCTCCCCGGAGCCCTTCGGCCACGAGCTTTCGCTTAAGCTGTACGGGGATTCCCTCTTCGGCTCCGCCACCCGCCTTGAACGCTACAACGCCTGCCCCTTCGACCACTTCGTGACGTATGGCTTAAGGGCTGCCGAGCGGCGGGAATTCAGGGAGCGGCCGCTGGACGAAGGCACCTTCTGCCACAGCGCGCTGGACTCCTTCGTAAAGGAGGCGCTGAAGAGGGACATAAAGGCGCTCAGCGGCGCACAGTGCGACGAGATAATAGACGGCATAATGCCGCCTCTCATGGCTTCCCATAACAACGGGGTGCTGCTTTCCAGCGCCCGCAACATGGCGCTCTGCGCAAGGCTTATCCGCAAGGTGAAGGCCACTGCGCGGGCAATAGTCCAGCAGGTACAGTCGGGGGGCTTTGTGCCGGAGCAGACCGAGGTGTCCTTCGGCATGGGCGGCCTGCCCGCCCTGACCCTTGAGCTGCCCACCGGCGAAAGGTTCTACATAGGCGGGAGGATAGACCGGATAGACGGCTGCACCATAGCGGGGCAGGACTATTACAGGATAATCGACTACAAGACCGGCAGCGGCGACTTCAGCTACACCAGGCTTTACTACGGCCTGAGCCTCCAATTACCCCTTTACGCCGCGGCAATAGGGGCGGTGGAAAAGGCCCGAAGGGCCGCCGGCATGTACTATATGAAGGTGGATTCGCCCGTGATCAGCGAATCTGCGGATACCGCGGTGGACGAGGCTACGGTAAAGGAAAAGGTGATGGAGAGCTTCCGGCTCTCCGGCCTCACCCTGAGCGACCCGGTAGTGGTAAGGGCCACGGCGGGAGAGGGCTGCCCCGTAATATCCACAGGGGCAAAGACCGTGATACCTGAGGAGCGGATGGACGGCCTCATAGGCTACGCGCTGAAAAAGTCCACCGATACCCTGACGGAAATATTCGAGGGCAGGGCGGCGGTATCCCCGGCAAAGCTTCGGAGCGACTCTGACCGCTGCAAGAACTGCGCCAACCGCAGCGTGTGCGGCTTTGACGAAAAGCTGCCGGGCTGCAAAAGGCGCAGCCTCGGCACCCTGAGCGACAAGGCCTTTTTTGAGCGCATAGGCGCAGCTGAGAAGAATGGTGACAACGGCAAGGAGGGCGGAAATGGCGACTAACTGGACGGCCGAGCAGCGGCGGGCAATAGAGACCCCCGGCAGCCTTATAGTTTCCGCGGCGGCAGGCAGCGGCAAGACCGCCGTGCTTACGGAGCGTATCGCGAGGCACATACTGGAGGGCGCAAGCCCGGACGACCTGCTGGTAGTGACCTTCACGCGTGCCGCTGCTGCCGAGATGAAAAAGCGCATAGGGGACAGGCTGTCCGCCCTGGCGGCTCAACAACAGGGCGACGAGGCCGCGAGGCTTTACGGGGCGGCGGAGGGTATAGGCAGGGCCAACATATCCACAATAGACGGCTTCTGCTCCCATGTGCTGAGAAGGCATTTCGACATAGCCGGCCTGGACCCCGCCTTCCGGGCGGGTGAAGAGGCGGAAAACCTTGCCCTGAGGCAGGAGGCCCTCGATGAGCTCATGGAGCGGTACTACGCGCAAAAGGGCTTTTCAGATCTTGTGGACGCCTTCGGTGAGGAGGCGGAGTTCTCCGCCCAGTTCCTGAGGCTTTATGATTTCATAATGGCGCAGCCCGAGCCTATGGAGTGGCTGAAGGAGGCCATAGACAAATACGACATTGCCGAAGACGCGCTGCCCCTCTGCCCCGCGGCGGAGGAATACCTGAAGGGGCTGAAGGTGCGGCTTGGGGCGTGCATGGACATACTGCGCTCCCGGCGGGACGAGATCGCGGAGGACTACCCTAAAACCGCCGCCATACTGGACGACGACCTTACGCAGCTGGGCGGGGCGCTGCTGCAAAAGAGCCTCAGGGGCTACGCCAACCAGCTTTCCGCCTGTGCATTCGCCACCTTCAGCATGAGGGGGGCGGAAAAATCCTACAGCAAGTACGTCAAAAATCCCCGGGACGACATGAAGAAGGAGGTTCAGAAGCACATCGCCCTGTCCGGCAAGCCCATAGGGCGGCAGGCAAAGCTCCTCGCCGGCATAAAGCCGCTGCTGGATATGCTGTACTCCTTTACCGGGGACTTTATCGCCCTGTATTCCGAAAAGAAGGAGCAGGCAGGCATAATAGACTATGCGGACATGGAGCACATAGCCCTGGGGCTCCTAAGGCTCCCCGCCGTGGCCAAGGAGTATCGCGACAGGTTCAGCTTCGTATTCATAGACGAGTATCAGGATTGCAGCCCTCTGCAAAACGCCCTTTTTTCGGCCCTTGCCCGTCCCGACAACCTCTTTATAGTGGGGGACGTGAAGCAGTCCATATACGGCTTCCGCATGGCTGAGCCTACCATGTTCACAGAGCGCATAGACGAATTCTCAAGGCGGGATGCGGCGCTGCATCTGAGCGCCAATTTCAGAAGCTCCAATGAGGTCATAGAGGGCGTCAACAGCATATTTACCCCAATAATGACCCGGGAGACAGGCGGCGTGGATTACGACGAAACCGCCCGCCTCGTACACGGCCGCAGGGACGCTTCCCCGGGCGGTGCGGAGCTCCACGTCATATCCCGGAGCGCGCCGCTGGACACAGGTGACGCGGCGGACGAAAACACGGAGGAGCAGCTTTTCGCCGCCGAGGCGGAGGCTCTTTTCGCCGCGGGCCGCATACGTGAGCTGCTATGCGAGAGCTTTACCGACAGGAAGGGAAATACCCGAAACTATAAATACAGCGACATAGTGATACTGCATTCCTCCCCGAAGAACGTGGCGGAGGCCTGGGTGCGCACGCTGTCCCGGGAGGGCATACCGGTATACGCCGAGCTGACAGGCGGCTATTTCGACGCCATAGAGGTGCAGATATTCCTGAATCTCCTGGCCATAATCGACAACCCCCTGCAGGACATACCCCTGATAAGCGTACTGAGGAGCCCCATAGGCGGCTTTTCCACGGAGGAACTCATAACCCTCCGCGCTGACTGCAGGGAGGGACTGTTTTACGAGGCGCTCAAGGCCGGGGCGGATAGGGACACGCCTCTGGGCCATAAGGCCGGCGGATTCCTTGGCAGGCTGAAAAGGTGGCGCGCACAGGGCGAGCTTTACGACATAACCGAGCTCATAGCCATGCTGCTGGAGGATACCGGCTTTGAGAACTACGTATCCGCGCTGCCCGGCGGCCAGTCCCGGCGCGCCAACCTTGAGGCGCTCATAAAGAACGCGGGCATATACTCAAACTCCGGCCACGGCATACGCGGCTTCCTGCGGTTTATGGAAAAGGCCCGCTCCGGCGACTCTCTGGGGGCGGCGCAGATAGCCTCGGCCAACGTTGTGCGGCTCATATCCATACACAAGAGCAAGGGCCTTGAGTTTCCGGCGGTGATACTGGGCGGCCTTTCGGTAAACTTCAACAAAAAGAGCCGCTCAAGCGTTCTGGTGCTGGATTCCTCCCTCGGCATAGGCCTGAAGGCCGCCAGGGGAAGCAGCCGGGAGCTGAACCTTTACCATTCCGCCATAGCGGAGCGCATATGGCGGAGGGAGATATCCGAGCGCATGCGCCTTTTATACGTTGCTATGACCCGCGCCTCGGAAAAGCTCATAATGCTTTGCTCCTTCAGGGAGGTGGAAAAAGGCCTCGGGGCCGGGCGCATACCAGTCACCCCAAATACCTGTTCCGGGGCGGAGCGCTTCGCCGACTGGATATTGCCGGTGCTGTTTTCCTCCCCCTCCGGCAACCCACTCAGGGAATACCTTGGAATGCCCCCCCTCAGCGGTCATAAGACCATACTATGCGCCATACACCCCACGCTGCAGATATCCGCACTGGGCGCGGCGCTGCCGCGGGAGGAATATCTGGCCTTCACAAGGCAGGCCGTAGAGGACGGCCCCGGGGAATACGCGGAGCTGTTCGCCTGGCGCTATCCCTACGGGGCGGACACTGTGCTGCCCTCCAAAATAAGCGTATCCCAGCTGATAGGCAACCTGCCCGAGCTGGGCCAGTACCCGGACTTTATGAGGGACAGCATGGCGGAGCGGGCAGTCAGCCGGGGCACTGCCGCCCACAAGCTGATGGAGCATCTGCCCATAGCGAAGCATACCTTCGCCTCCGTGAATGCCTGCCTGAAGGAGCTTACGGACAGGGGCACACTCACAAAGAAGGAGGCGGAGGGCATATATGCGGCCAACATAGTGGACTTCTTCTCAAAGGGGCTGGGCAGCCGTATGCTCGCTTCGCCAAGGGTGGAGCGGGAGCTTGCCTTTAACCACAGGGTAAAGGCAAATTCCGTATTCGATGCGGATACGGATGAGACGCTGCTTTTGCAGGGCATAATCGACTGCTGCTTTATTGAAGGCGGCGAATGGGTGCTTATAGACTACAAGACGGACTACGTTCCAAAGGGCAGGGCTAAGGAGGTGGCAATGAGCCACGCAAAGCAGCTAAGGCTCTATAAGAGCGCCCTTGAGGAGCTGACAGGCATCCCCGTAAAGGAGTGCTGGATACACCTTCTTTCCACCGGGGAGAGCGTATTGGTGCAATAGGGGCAAGATTCGCCATTGTTCAAACACTTTTGCGGCGATATGTGGTATAATCAGGCACATGGAAAACACGGCAAAGCGAAAAAGAAAAAAGCGCGCATTAAAGCGCGGCATTCTCATAACGGCGGGGGTTCTGGCGTTCCTCGCGCTGTGCTATCTGGTATGGACGGGGCTGGGAGCCATACCGCTTAAGGGCGAGGCGGAGAATACCTCCTCCGCAGCGGAGCCCCTCATACCCGACCTTACGCCGGAGCCTGCTGCCGCCCCAACGCCGGACATAGCGCCGGCCGGCCGCACCGACAGCCTGTACGCCGCCTCTCTATACATAGACACCAAGGGCAGGCGGGCAGAAGGGCAGGTGCTCATAGACTACGTGAGCAGGCAGGTGGAGACGGTATACTCCCTTGATATCGGCCTTTATCCAAACGCCGTGGCTCCCGGATGCATGGAGGTGACCGGTGTAGCGCTCAATGGGGAAATGGCCTACTATACCCTGGACGGCCCGGTACTTACTCTGCCCCTTTTGAACGAGCTGGACCCCGGCCAAAGCTGCCGGATATACATAAGGTTCTCCATAGATCTTACCATGGGCTATGGCAACGGCCTCGACCTCATATGCCCGCTGCCCCTCGTGGCAGAGGACAGGGACATGATGGAGGAGCCGGGCGCACCGGAGTACGGCGCGCCTGCGGAGTACCGCGTGCGGCTCTATGGGGATACGATGCTCATCACCGAGACCTCTTTCGAGCAGCTGGAGGCTTCCACCGGCTACATGTTCGGCGCGGAAAAGGCGGTAAGGTTCGATGTGAAGGTGAAACGAGGGTAAACCAAAGGCGCGGTTCTCCGCACCTTATGACTGTCGAAAAAGTGGCTGAACGCCACTTTTTCGAGCTTTTATGCCGTTAATTCCTTCGCCTGCTGTTGTTGGCTATCATGAGCAGCCGCAGGAAGGATACAAGGGTGGAAAGCGCCGCAACGATGTAGGTCATGGCGGCAGCCTTCAGCACCGCCTTAGCATCGCCCCGCTGATCGTAGGAGATATAGCCGCCGGACTCCAGCATCTCAAGGCCCCGGCTGGAGGCGTTGAGCTCTACCGGCAGCGTCACAATCTGGAATATCAGCATGGCGAGGAAGAGATACACGCCTATCATGGCAAGGTTATAGGAGCCCATTATCGCGCCCAGTATGACTATATACGGGGCTGCGGTTGAGCCTATGGAGGCGGCGGGCAGTATGGCGTTGCGTATCTTTATGGGGATATACCCCTCCTGATGCTGCATGACATGGCCTATCTCATGGGCCGCTACGGCGAGGGCCGCTACGCTTGTGCTGCCGTAGGTGCCCTGGGACAGGCTGACCAGCCCCGTCCGGGGGTTGTAGTTGTCCGTAAGGCTGCCGGGTATCATAGTTACCTGAACGGAGCTTCCGTGCTCCGAAAGCATGCGTTCCGCCATGTTGGCTGCGGTAATGCCTGAGGAGGCGTACTCCTGCGAATACTTCTTATATGTGTTTTTTACCCTTATCTGAGCCCATATGCCCAGTATGAACACAACTATTACCGCAAGGAACAGCGTGTCGTAGCCGTAATATCCGTACATATTACAGACCTCCCGGTGCGTTTTTGTTTATTATACCAGAGTTTGTGGGAAATTTCCCGTCTGCTGTGTTTTTTTGCTGCGTTTTTGCAATTCGGCCTAAATTGGCAAAAAAATAAGCGGCGCGAGGCCGCTTTTTAATCGCGTTACTTTTTCTTTGCGGGAGCCGCTGTGCCTGCGGGAGAGACGCCGGGAGTTGCTGCGGCGGTAGCCTTCGCGGGTATTATGGCGCCGTTGGCGGTGACGTACACCTCTTCGGTAGTGTCGTTTTCAGTCTTTTGCAGCAATATCTTATAGAGCTGCTGATTCTCATAGGTGGCGAAGGTGACGGTCTTTATGGTCGCCTCAGGGTATTTTTCCTTTATGGCGGTCTTCACCTTGTCGGGCAGCTTGTCCGCATCCACTACCTCGCCCTCCTTGAAGCCCTCTATAACGCCATCGGTATTGCCCTGAGTGTTAGGGCCTACTTCGGCGTTATTGGTGACCTCAGGCGAAACCACGGGGGAGGCCGCAGGGGTAGCTACCACCGCCGGGCTGGGGCTGGGGGCAGGTGTGTTCTGGGGCGCGCAGCCCGCAAATGCCGCTATTAACGCCATTGCCAGCATCATCGCCGCTGTCTTCTTCATCATACTGAGTTTCCTCCTTGATATTTTCCGTATTTGTTTGCCCGCATAGGGGGCTCGGAGGATAGTATGGACGAAAAACAGGAAAGATATACGGCATCTATTCTTTTACCCTGATCACCGCCGCAGTCCCGTCCTTAACCTTCACCCGTGCTTCGCCATTCTTCCACCGGTTGCTCACGCCTATGGGGAAGGAGTTGGTCAGGCGGGCGTCAGAGAGCTCATATTTTGCGTTCTCTATGGTGACGGTGCTGACGTCGCTCAGGGATATTACGGAAAAATACCCATTTTGTTCTTCAAGGGAAATAACAGAATTTTTTATCACGTCTATGCGGCAGCAGCCTCCCACTATGGAGGCCCTTACGCCCCGCTCCGCGCAGAAGGAGAGTGCCTGTATGTTGCCCAACAGGTGATCCGCCCTGCCGCCAAGGGCGCAGTATATCCTTATCTCGCCATAGCCCTGAGCTATGGCGTACCGTACCGCCGCCATGGTGTCCGTATCGTCTTTTTCTGCGGGCAGTTCCAGCCGGGGGATATCCTCAGGCAATGGGCCGGTATATGAGTCGAAATCGCCTACCAGCAGCCCGGGGCGCACGTCTGCAGCCCTTGCGTATTCGTATCCCCTATCGCAGGCGATGATGAGCCCGCAGTCCTCTATGCCGCTTAGGGTATCCCGCTCTCCGCCGGATATTATGCCGCATTTTCCCGTCATCATACTGCGCTGCCCATTTTCATATTTTTAAGCTTCCTGTGGAGATCATTTCCCATATCTCAATCCTCCCTGAAAGATAAAAATATTTTACCACATAACCGTCCCAATGAAAACGCGGCTTTGCACGAGTGCCACAAAGCCATTGCCCAACCTGCATGTCGGTAGTATAATTCAGTTATACCATCAGTTGACAAGGACACACAAGGTTTTAGAAGCCAAACAGCACGGCATAACTGTGTCGTCCTCATTTGAAATACAACCAGTATTTCTGCACTCGTCCTCCTTGTTCTGCCATACTCTTTGGCTTCTAAAACTCGAAGACCCTAAAGAGCTTGTTTTGAGGGCGATCCAAGGCCGAGGAGCGCAGTACTACTGGATGTAATACAAGCGACGAGAACGCAGGAGCGTCCCAAAACAAGCCTTTAGGGCTTGTGTGCTCTTGTCAACTGATGGTAAAGGAGAAATTAACCATGATATCTACCAGGGGAAGGTATTCCATACGCATACTTTTAGATCTGGCGGAGCACAACACAGGGGCGTATATCCCCATAAAGGACGTGGCTGCCCGGCAGGATATATCACTTAAATACATAGAGCGGATAATGCCGCCTCTGAAGGCCGCAGGTTTTATCGAAAGCTCTCACGGCATAGGCGGGGGGTACCGTCTTGTCCGGGATCCGGATAGGTATACCCTGTGGGATATACTCAGAGTGGCGGAGGGGGATCTTGCTCCGGTGGCCTGCCTTCAGGAGGGGGCGGCTCCCTGCAAAATGGCTGCGGAGTGCAAGACGCTGCCCGTATGGCAGGGCTATTACGATATGACAAGGGATTACTTCTCAAATATAACTCTGGCGGACCTCATGAAGGCGCCAATGGCAGACAATTATGTGATATAAGCTTAAGAAAAAGGCGCGGCCGGTTAAAAATTCGGGCCGCGCATTTTTTATTCTTCAATGCCTCCGTCAGGGTTGTCGTAATTATCTAAAAAATGAATTTTCCTTCCCTTTGTCTTGTAGGCTATGACGGCGTCCAGACTGACGTTTTCCATGCTCCTGAATATATGGGCCTCTACGCCGGGGTTTGTTTTTTTCATTTCCCGTATGAGGTTCTTTACCTCCATGCGCTTGGACTTTGTCTCATTATTTGTGCAGGTGGTACAGGTGTCCGTGAACTTGCAGGCGCACTGTATAAAGTGCAGGCCGTTGCAGTCCCGCCACGCCTTGATGGCGTCCTCCCGGACGTAGTAAAGGGGGCGTATAAGCTCCATGCCCTCGAAGTTTGTGCTGTGGAGCTTGGGCATCATGGTCTGCACCTGCGCCCCCCACAGCATACCCATGAGTATAGTCTCTATAACGTCGTCATAGTGGTGGCCCAATGCTATCTTGTTGCAGCCCAGCTCCTGTGCGTAGCGGTAGAGATACCCCCTGCGCATTCTGGCGCAGAGGTAGCAGGGGGACTTTTCAACATGGTAAACCGACTCGAATATGTTTGATTCGAATATGTGTATGGGTATGCTGAGCTTTCTGGCGTTTTCCTCTATTACGCGGCGGTTCTCCGGGCTGTAGCCCGGATCCATCACCAGAAACTCCACCTCGAAGGGGAACTTGTTGTGGAGCTTTAATTCCTGAAAGAGCTTTGCCATGAGCATGGAGTCCTTGCCGCCGGATATGCACACGGCGATCCTGTCTCCCTCTTTTACAAGCTCATACTCCCGTATGGCCCGGGTGAAGCAGCACCAGATTTTGCTGTGGAAGCGCTTGCGAATGCTTTCCTCGACCTGACGGCACAGCGCTGCCGCCTCCTGCTTTTCCATCTCGTCCTGCAGCCAGGCGAGATAGCCGCCGGAGAGGCTGTATGCGTCATAGCTTCTCTCCCGCAGGGCTATGGCCGCGTCAAGGCTGACCTGTCCGCGGGCACAGTATATTATCACCTTTTTGCCCCTATCGCCGTTATACCGGGACAGCTCCTCCGGGGAAACTCCAACGGAGCCGGGTATTGACCCGTACTCCCTGGCCTCGGAACCACGCATATCCAGCAGCACGTATCCCTTGGGGTCGAGAGCAGCAAGCTCTTGAACGGTGATTTCCATGGAAAACCTCCTCGATGTACGGAAAAAGTGCCCCGGTATTTCCGGGACACTTTATTATACAGTAAATTTATCAGTCTGCAAACAGGGGAGTAGAGAGATACCTGTCGCCGGTATCCGGCAGCAGCACCACAATGGTCTTGCCGGCGTTTTCGGGCCGCTTTGCGAGATCTATTCCCGCCCAGAGCGCCGCGCCGGAGGATATGCCTACCAGCACGCCCTCGCTCCTGCCTATCTCCTTGCCGGCAGCGAATGCGTCCTCATTGGTAACAGGGATTATCTCGTCGTATACCTTTGTATCCAGTACGTCCGGCACGAAGCCCGCGCCTATGCCTTGTATCTTGTGGGGGCCTGCAACGCCGGTGGAGAGCACCGCGGAGCTCTTTGGCTCTACTGCGACTACTTTAACACTGGGATTCCTGGACTTGAGATACTGGCCAACGCCTGTTACAGTGCCGCCGGTGCCTACGCCGGCTACGAATATGTCAACCTTGCCGTCGGTATCATCGAATATCTCGGGGCCGGTGGTTTCAAAGTGGGCCTTTGGGTTGGCAGGGTTGACAAACTGGCCGGGAATAAAGCTGTTGGGGATCTCCCTGGAAAGCTCTTCGGCCTTGGCAATGGCGCCCTTCATGCCCTTTGCGCCCTCGGTGAGCACCAGTTCTGCGCCGTAGGCCTTCATTATCTGCCTGCGCTCAACGCTCATTGTCTCAGGCATTACTATGATTATCCTATAGCCCCGGGCGGCGGCCACGGAGGCCAGGCCTATGCCGGTATTGCCGGAGGTAGGCTCGATTATGACGGAGCCGGGCTTTAAGAGACCCTTTGCCTCGGCGTCGTCTATCATGGCCTTGGCAATGCGATCCTTTACGCTGCCCGCGGGGTTAAAGTACTCCAGCTTTGCAAGCAGCTTTGCCTTGAGGCCGTGCTTCTTTTCGATGTTGGTAAGCTCCATGAGAGGGGTATGGCCGATAAGCTGATCGGCGGAGGTAAAGATCTTTGACATAGCACCGTATCTCCTTCAAAATAAATTCGCTCTAAATACTACCAATTAGGTAGGTTTGTAGTATTATACTTTCCCCCGCCGCCCCTGTCAATAGGTTTTAGTAAATTTTTACGAAAAATGTGTGGGGCAGTGCCTCTACAAGATCGGGAAATAAAAAAACATTTGCTGAATGGTTTTGTGTTCCTCGGGCATTATTGAACAAATGAAAAAAGGACTACCTGACGGTAATCCTTTCTCCTTTGGCGCGCCCTGAGGGATTCGAACCCCCGACCTTCTGGTCCGTAGCCAGACGCTCTATCCAGCTGGGCTAAGGGCGCATACGCCGTTTATCGCGTGCTTGATTATTATATCGCGTCGAAACATGTTTGTCAACGGCGATGGCAAGTTTTTTAAAAGCGGGTTGATTTTTTTTAAATCTGGTGTATAATACAAATGATACGGGGCATTAGCACAGTTGGTAGCGCGCAACGTTCGCAATGTTGAGGTCAGGGGTTCGAATCCCCTATGCTCCACCAAGCATAATAAAAGGATAGCTGATGGCTATCCTTTTGTGTTTCTGGTAAAGAGCAGAGTGGATTTGAAGGGAACGGCCCGGCAGGGTAAAAAGGCATCCGGTGGATGGCTTTTTAGTTCCCCGGGCTGGCGGCAAGACTGGGGCAGCCTTGCCGGGAATCCCCTATGCTCTACCAAGCATAAAAGGATAGCTGATCTTAATGGTTCATATCAGTTGACGATGTAGATAATTTCCTTGCCATTTCCAAAATCCTCATTTAACTCTCTGGTCATTTATGTTAAAATAAAGAATACAAAAAGTAGCCCCATGCAGGACTTATTTTGCACCCGGAGCCGCGGTGCGGGAACACCAACGGCTCCATTTTATTTGTTTTTAGTAAATATCGCTTCTATGCCCTATCCTCAATACAAGGATAATGACTTTCTCTTCTGCAATATCCGCTATTATGCGGTAATCTCCGACGCGGTAACGCCATTCGCTGCTGTGGTTTGAGGTTAGACCTTTACCGTGAATCCGGGGATTTTCACAGCCAACGAGGTTCTTTTCTATCCAAGCAAGTATTAGCCTTCGTGTTTGACCATCCAATTTTTTTAATGCCTTGACCGCTTGTGTCGTGTATTCGACAGAGTATCGCATCAATCTTCCTCCAGCATGCGGATTACATCAGCGTGAGAATATGTTACCGGGTTCTTACGGTATTCTTCCATAGCCTCATGGTATGCCTTGAGGTCGTATTCATCTTCTATCCTGTCTAATACGGATTGACGGACAAGATCTGAAACGCTCATTCCGTTGAGCTCGGCATATTTCTTGATAAGGTTGTTATCGGCATCGCTTAGCCGCAGAGATATTGTTGTCATGTTGTTCACCTCCTTGTAATACATTGTATTACACACTCTGCTTTATGTCAATAGTATGCGCTAAAACAGATGCTATATCTTGAATTTCACCTCAACAACCTTTCCCAAAATCCTTATTGGAACGTCAGGCCCGTATATTTGTACCTGGTGTTCCGGATTGGTGCTCATAGGGATAATCCCTGTTATCGCCATGACCGCCAGCGTTTTCTCTGAGGACATTCAGGAAGCGCTGGATTCCGGTATGAATGCATACATCTCCAAGCCGGTTGACATGGCCGTCCTTCAACAAACAATCTGTTCTCTTTTAAAGTGCTAACCCTCTGGCTGAAATCCCTGCTACCCTGCCCGTGCTGCGGAGAAAGAAAACCACGATTGAAATCTGTAGCCGTGGACGCTTCAGGGTAGCGCTATGGTAGCGTTTCGCGTGATATAATGTGGAAAAAGAAATAATAAAAACAAATTCCGAAGATTAAGAGGCTTTTCGTGATAAAAAACACCGCTTGTAAATGATAACCGACTATAGACGTCCTTTACCAAACGATTTGCTTTTTGGAGCGTTAATCAGGCAGTTACAATGCCGATGATTTGCTTACGCTGCCGCGGAAGGAAGTCACGTTTGCCAGAGATGGCCGGCTTTGTCTTAGGGTAGCTTTATGGTAGTACTTCCCATGATACAATGTAAAAGAATAATTAATATAAATTCTAAAAACTATGAGGCTTGGCTCAATGAAAACGCTGCTCGTAGACGATAACCAGCTGTCGCTGGATATTCTACATGAAATCTGTGCGGCATCCCCCTTTGCTAAGATTGTCGGAGAGTTTACCGATCCGATGGAAGCGCTGGATTTCGTCGGAAAAAACCCCGTCGATTTTGCCCTACTGGACGTAGAAATGCCAAAAATGAGCGGCATTGATTTGGGTAAAAAGTTTCGTGCGCTCTATCCGAAAATAGTTCTGATCTACGTTACCGGGTATGAGGACGCATATATCGACGCCATGCGAATGAAAGCGGATTTCTATGTCTGCAAACCTTTTGACCGGGAGGATATTCTGGAGGCAATCGACCGGGCGCAATTGCTTTCGGCGCGTCAATTCAAACAGATTATGATCCGTACCTTCGGCCGTTTTGAAGTGTTTCTTGCGGCGACGCTCATTCATTTCCCCAACGCGAAATCGAAGGAACTCCTCGCGCTTTGTGTGGATAGGCGCGGCAGCGGTGTTACCATGGAGGAAGCAATCGGATTACTCTGGCCAGATACGCCCTATGACGAAAAGGCAAAGAGGAGGTACCGCAAGGCCATTATGATGTTGCACCATACGTTGAACATGCACGGCATACCGGATATTTTCGTTAGTAAGCGTGGACAGTGCTACATCCGGCCGGAAAAGATCCTATGCGATTATTACAACTATCTGAAGAATCCCGGTGAACAACCGCCGGAGGAATATATGGTATTAACGAGCGAGACCTCCATAGTATCAAGATGGATGTTGGCAAGTCTGAGGCCAATGCCTTCGTCGTCGATTAGCAATATCTTCTTACCCTGTCGCGCAAGCCCGGTACCGAGATTGCCGGCCGTGATCCTTTTGCCCATGTCGCCCTTTTGGTTGACAAAGGTGATTACTTTGGTCATGGTGCTATCCTCCTTGTTATTTTTGAATATAAAAAGAGCTGCTTGAATTATCGAAAACGCCATCATCGAGTGGTATCGCCGCCGAGAGAGCAGCGTGGAGGAAGCCTCCATTGATATATATTTTGCCGGCGTCTCTGTACGCTGGGTGGAGGATATTGCGGAAACCCGTGGGCAGCAATGCACCTCTCGCCACTATCAGCGAGATGAACAAGAATGCGTATATCCGAATTGAGGATTGGCGGAACCGTTCTTTGCAGGGTGGTCAATATCTGTATGTTTATGTGGACGGCATCTATCTGCGGCGCAATTGGGGAGGAGAGTACGAAAATATGGTGATTCTGGTGGCAATTTGCGGTGAATAAGGACGGATACCGTGCGGTCTTAAGCGCTGCAGAGGGTAAAGCTGAACATGGCCAGAGGCAAGCCCGGCAAGGCGCAACTGGACATGGTATCCGATATGTTGAGCATATTGACGGACCCAAAGGACTGCGTATCCGATGGCACCGACGTCCGCAACTATGGCGAGCTTTCCGGCCTGTCCGCAGCCAAGCGGCTATTTGCGGACATACTGGGCTGTAAGCCGGAGGAATGCTTCATAGGCGGCAACGCCAGCCTTACCCTGATGTACGATACCGTATCCAAGGCGTACACCCACGGCATGATCCATTCCGAAAAACCCTGGTGCAAGCTGGACGGGGTAAAGTGGCTCTGCCCCTCCCCCCGGCTATGACAGGCACTTTAAGATAAAAGAGTCCTTCGGATTTGACATAGTGATCGTACCCGTGACGAAAAACGGCCCGGATATGGACGTGGTAGAGGAGCTGGTGAAGGATCCAGAGGTGAAGGGAGTGTGGTGCGTGCTGACGGTGCCGTTTTTGACGTATTTTGCGAGCCTGGTCTGGGCATAAAAATAAAGGGGCGGCTTTGGGACCGCCCTTTTTGCATACGAAACAGAAAGCCCCCCAATAGCGGCGTGGCTTTTTAAAGCTCTATCACGCCGTTTTTGTACTCCGGAACTATATCCGTAAGATCCCGGGTGAGGCAGAAATTTATGTCGCTCTCCAGACCCAGGGATACCAGCCGCTTATAGTGCTTTGTCTTTGAAAGCTCGGTCCGGTCCTCCTTCCAGCGATCGTATACCAGACAGGAGACGCGGGTAAGGTCACAGAGCTCCGCGTCGGTCAGTGTCTGTATGGCGGAGGCAATGGCGCCGGCTGCGTATATGTCGTCTGCGGAGAACTCCCCGCCTGTACCTGCACACATGAGTATGACGTCGTTTCCCAATTCTACCGCGCGCTTTGCTACGGCGGTGCAGTTTAGCATGGAGCCTATGAGCACATTGGAGGCGGACTCGGATTTGCAGATGGCTCCGGTGCCGTTGGTGGTTGATATGACGACGGCCTTGCCGCCCACTCTTGCCTCGGTGTACTCCGCAGGGGAATTGCCTATGTCAAAGCCGGGAATGAGCACCGCACCCCGCTCGCCGGCCAATACGCAGTCTCCCATGCGGCTTGCTATGGATACGGCGCTGCCCAGGTCGTCTACAGGGATTATCTTGCTTGCGCCGTTCACAAGGCCCCATACTATGCAGCTGGACGAGCGCAGCACGTCTATGGAAATTACGGTATGCCCCGCAAGATGGTTTACCGGCAGCTTTACAAAGGAGCCGTAGGTTTTAATGTTAATACTCAAAATGTTGTCCTCCGGTATGGGCGGCATTATAAGCTGCCCTTACACAACTGATATATTATACACCCGCCATGCGGGCGAGCACAAGGGCGGATGCAGCCCCGACTATGGCTGCGCCCAGGGAAGCGGCTATGCAGTATCTGGGCTTTGTCACACCTGCTGAGCCCAGATATACAGAAACGGTATAGAATACCGTCTCTGTTGAGCCAAGCATGACGCTTGCGGCTACACCCACAAAGGAATCCGCCCCGCAGGTATCGAAAATGTCTCGAAGAATGGCGAGGGCGGCGCTTCCGGAGAATGGGCGCAGCAGGAACAGAGACACCAGCTCCCCCGGCATTCCGGCCTTTTGCAGAGCAGGTGAAACAGCGCCGGTGAACGCCTCCATAGCGCCGCTTTTTCGCAAAATGGACAGCGCCGCCATCATGGCGCACATGGAGGGCAGGGTCTTATACAGCATGGGCAGCGCCTCCAGCGCGCCGGATATAAAGGCGGAATACACGTCGGCCTTTTTTATATAGGCGTATATAAGAAGTAAAACTATAAGGCCGGGCAGTATAAGGCTCATGCTGCCCTCCTTTTAAGCAGCAGGCACAGCAGCACCGCGCAGGAGGCGGATACGAGCGACGCAATAAACGTGGGCAGCACCACGCAGTACGGATCGGTGGATCCTGCGGCGGCGCGCAATGCCAGGACGCTTGTGGGCAGCAGCTCCACGGCGGAGGAATTCAGGGCGATGAACATGCACATATCGTCGCTTGCGGCATTGCCGCGCCTGTTGGCCTTTTGCAGCTCTGCCATAGCCTCGATGCCGAAGGGGGTAGCCGCGCTGCCCAGGCCCAGAAAGTTGGCCGCAAGGTTGAGCGTGATGGGAGCCATGGCCTCGGACGAGTCCGGCATGAGCCGCTTCAGCAGAGGCCGGGCCGCCCGGCTCAGCTTTTCCATAAGCCCCGCTTCCCTGGCAACGTTCATAAGCCCCAGCCACAGCATGAAGGAGGGACAGAGGGCGAGGCAAAGCTCCAGAGCCTCGGACACGCCGGAAAGCATGGCGTCCACCGAGGCGGCAGGGTCGCCTGACAAGGCGAAGGCCCCGAAGCCGCACAGTATAAGGAAACCCCAGATGTAGTTCATCATGGGGTATTTATATGGGGAACTACGGCGACTTATTCGCTTTTCATCAGTCCCAGCACCTTCTTCACCGGGGGCAGAAGGGATACGAGAACGCAGAGCACCGTCTCCGCGCCTATGGTGCTGCCGTTGTAGGCGAGGCTGTACAGCCAGGCGTTGCTCCAGCCTGCGTCAACTGCGGAATCCGCGAAAAATATTCCGCCGGAGAGGGTGGAGCAGAGCATGCGGCAAAGGCCAGCTACAGCTATGCCCAGGGTAAGCTTATTGGGGAAGTAGGCGGCTATGCCGTAGCAGGCAAAGGCGAAGAAGTAGTCCAGGAGCAGCTGTGCCCAGTGTATAACGTAGAAATCCTGAATGAGCTGCAGCACGCCGAAGGCAAGGCCTGCAGTAAAGCCGTAGAGGGGGCCGAAGGCGCAGGCATAGGCCGCGATGGGCAGCATGCTGCAAAGGGTAAGCGAACCGCCCATGGGCAGTGAAAACAGCTTTATGTAGCTGAGCATAAAGGACAGCGCCACGCAGAGCGCGCCGTATACCAGGGCACGGGTGCGGTTTTTGGGGGCGGGGTGGGAGGTCTTTTTGTAGCGGATTATGCCAATGAGCAGCGCCGCCACGGCGATTACTGAGAGAAGGAACATGATCAGCCCGCCGCCCTGAAGGCCGGCCAGCTTTTGAAACAGCACGAATTTCATAAATAATAAAACTCCTTTCGTTTTTTGCTGTTGGCAAAAAAACATCTCCGCACAGCCATACGGCCGCGGAGATATGAAAGGAGCACAGGCCGTAAAACGAGGCCCGGTCATTATCAACTCACCGCTTCCCTACGCAGGCATTACCCAGACAGGTTCAAAGGTTAATCTCAGCCGGACGGAAACCGTCCAGCACCCCCAGCGGAGCATATTCTTTTGTTCAGGGACATTATATCACCAAAAAAACCCTATGACAATCGCCTTTTTTGATTGATTCTTATTGTGTTTTGGTGGGCCATGGGTTAAAATATAGTATTGTGCAAAAAATTTATTTGATATACAGAGGACAAGCGTATGAAGAACGAAAAACTGAGGAATATAGCCATTATCGCTCACGTCGATCACGGCAAGACCACTCTGGTGGATCAGCTTTTGAGACAGAGCGGTGTATTCCGCGCCAACGAGCAGGTGCAGGAGCGGGTTATGGACTCCGGCGACCTTGAGCGCGAGAGAGGTATAACCATACTTTCCAAGAACACAGCGGTAAACTACAAGGGCTACCGCATAAACATAGTGGATACTCCGGGCCACGCGGACTTCGGCGGCGAGGTGGAACGCATACTTCAGATGGTAGACGGCGTTCTGCTTCTCGTTGACGCATTCGAGGGCTGCATGCCCCAAACCCGTTTTGTGCTGCGCAAGGCCCTGGGGCTGGGCAAGATACCTGTAGTAGTCGTAAATAAGGTAGACCGTCCCGGCGCACGCCCGTTGGAGGTGGTGGACGAGGTAATGGAGCTGTTCATAGACCTTGGCGCTTCCGCCGAGCAGCTGGACTTCCCGGTGGTGTACGCTTCCGCCAGGGACGGCTACAGCGGCCTTGATCCCGACGACCTGGGCACCGATATGCAGCCCCTTTTCGATACCATAATAAGCGCCGTGCCGGCGCCGGACGGCGACGACGAAGGCCCCCTTCAGGTGCTGTTCTCCACGCTGGACTATGACGACTATGTAGGCCGCATAGGCGTCGGCAGGATACAGAGCGGCAGGATACGCCGCAACCAGGCGGCGGTGCTCTGCGGCGGGGCGGCCGAGAATCCCCGTGAGGTGAAGATCTCCCGCCTGTACAGGTTTGAGGGCCTGAAAAGGGTAGAGATAGAGGAAGCGGGCGCAGGCGAGATAGTGGCCGTGGCCGGCATATCCGACCTTGCCATAGGCGAAACGGTGTGCGACGTGGATCACGTCGATCCTCTGCCCTTCGTAAAGATAGACGAGCCAACCCTTTCCATGATGTTCATGGTGAACGACAGCCCCTTTGCAGGCAAGGAAGGCAAGTACGTCACAAGCCGGAACCTTCGCGACAGGCTGTTCAAGGAAGTACAGACCAACGTATCCATGAGGGTAGAGGAAACCGAATCCACGGATATGTTCAAGGTGAGCGGACGCGGCGAGCTGCATCTCTCCATACTGATAGAGCAGATGCGAAGGCAGGACTACGAATTTGCCGTATCCCGCCCGAAGGTAATATACCATAAGGCTCCCGACGGCACCCTCCTTGAGCCCATCGAGGAGCTGACCATAGACGTGCCGCAGGATTATGTGGGCGCGGTAATGGAAAAGCTTGGCCGCCGCAAGGCCGAGATGATAGATATGATATCCGAGCCCAACGGCACAAGCGTAAGGCTGCTGTTCCACATACCCACAAGGGGCCTCCTGGGCTACCGCAACGAGCTGCTGACCGATACCCGGGGCAACGGCGTAATGAGCAGCATATTCTACGAGTATGAGCCTTATAAGGGAGATATCGAGGAGCGTACCCACGGCAGCCTTGTCTGCTCCGAGACCGGCGAGACCAACAGCTACGGCCTCTTTAACACTCAGGATCGCGGGCGCATGTTCGTAGGCCCTGGCGTACCCGTATACATGGGCGAGATAGTGGGCGAATGCTCCCGCAATGAGGATATAGTCGTAAACGTCTGCAAGAAGAAGCACGTTACCAATATGCGCGCAGCCGGAAGCGACGACGCCCTCCGCCTTACTCCCCACAGCGTGCTGAGCCTTGAGCAGTGCCTCGAGTTTATAGCGGACGACGAATTGGTGGAGGTCACTCCGAAGAACATACGCATGCGCAAGAGGATACTCAGCAAGGAGCAGCGCATGAAGATAGCTGCCCGGGAGATACGCGAATAACGGAAATACCCGATAAAACATTTATAAGGAGGCAAATATGCTGCTGTTTGCATTACCCCTTTACGCAATCGCCCTGGTATACGGCGCGGCGGCACTGCTCCCCGCCATATACCTTATGAAGTACATATACCGCAAGGATACGGTAGAGAAGGAGCCGCCCATGCTGCTGATGTCGCTGCTGATATACGGCGTCATAGCGGCGCTCATCTCCATAATACTGGAGAACATAGGTACGAAGGTTCTGAATTCGCTCATGGATCAGTCCACCGTAGGCTATACATTAGTCCTTGCCTTCGCGGTGGTGGCGGTGGTAGAGGAAGGAGCCAAATTTGCCATGCTGAAGAGGCGGACGTGGAACGATATGAATTTCAACTATCGCTTCGACGGAATAGTTTACGCCGTGTTCGTTTCGCTCGGCTTTGCCGCCTTTGAGAACATAGGCTATGTCCTGGGCTACGGCCTTTCCGTAGCTCCCGCCAGGGCGCTGCTGGCTATCCCCGGCCATATGTGCTTCGGCGTGTTCATGGGAACCTTCTACGGCAGGGCAAGGCAGTGCCGGGTGTGGGGCCACAAGGCGGAGGAGAGGGCAAACCTCTGGCTGGGCTACATTGCGGCGGTGCTGCTCCACGGCTTTTACGATTCCTGCGCCATGATAAACACCGTGGCGTCATCCTTGATATTCATAGCCTTCGTCGTCATAATGTACATAGTGGTGATAAAGAAGGTAAATAAGGAATCACAGAACGACGGGCCTATAACTTAACAGGGCTGTCAAAAAAATCTTGTCTTGGCGATATTTTAGCTTGCTTTTGCGTGCGTCCTGTGTTATTATAACTCGAACCGTGAGACTTTTAAGTTCAGTGCAGAGACGCTGGCAAGGCTGCGAGGGGAAGAAATTCCATATAAATCTGATAGTGTAAGCTGATAGCTTTATCAGGCCTTGTCTTAGCGTAAAGACAAGGCTTTTTTGTTGCGAAAAATCAGTCCTGGGGATAAAGGAGTGAAGAACATGAAATTCAAAGCGCGGCTCATGACACAGCAGGATGTTGACCGGGTGCTGGTGCGTCTTGCCCATCAGATAGTGGAGAAGAACCACGGCACGGAGGGATTGTGCCTTATAGGCATAAAGACCCGGGGCATACCCCTTGCGAGGAGGCTCGCCAAAAACATCGCGGATATCGAGGGCAGCGAGATACCGGTAGGAGAGCTGGATATAGCCATGTACCGGGACGATCTTTCCAAGGTATCGGCAGACCCCATAGTGTCGGATACCAATGTTCCCTTTTCAGTAGTGGACAAGACCGTCGTGCTGGTGGACGACGTGATATTCACGGGCCGCACCGCCAGGGCAGCCATGGACGCTGTGATGGAGCTGGGCAGGCCGGCCAGGATACAGCTTTGCGCCCTTATCGACAGGGGGCATCTTGAACTGCCCATAAAGGCCACATATGTAGGCAAGAACATACCCTCCTCCCTCAGCGAGGTGATAGCCGTAAGGCTTTCCGAGCAGGACGGGGAGACGGGGGTAAGCATATATGAGCTGGAGTAAAAAGCCCTTATCAGGGTGGAGAATATAAAATTCAAAGATTTACAGGAGGACAACCCATGTCAAACGTAAAAGTCGGAAGCGATCCCATTTATGACGCAAGATCCATTGGAGTACCCCGCATGCTGGTGCTGGGCGTGCAGCACATGTTCGCTATGTTCGGTGCCACGGTTCTGGTTCCGGCGCTGACCGGCCTCAGCGTATCCGCAACACTGCTCTTCGCGGGCCTCGGCACTCTGCTCTTTCACCTGATCACCAAGAAAAAGGTTCCCGCCTTCCTGGGCTCCTCCTTTGCCTTTCTGGGCGGCTATTGGGCGATAGCGCCCAACGGCGAGCCTGAACTGCTGCCCTACGCCTGTGTTGGCGTGGCCTGCGCAGGATTGATGTATGCAATACTTTCCGGCCTCTTTAAGGTATATGGCGCAAAGAAGGTAATGCGCTTCTTCCCGCCCATAGTCACCGGTCCCATCATAATCTGCATAGGCATGAACCTCTCCGCCACCGCAATTAACAGCTGCTCCGCTAATTGGGGCATAGCCGCCGTAGCCATCATCGTAGTTATAGCCTGCAACATCTGGGGCAAGGGCATGGTAAAGATAATTCCCATACTGCTTGGCGTAGTAGCCTCCTATGTGGTGGGCGCGATCACCGGCAATGTGGACTTTTCCAAGGTGCATGAGGCCGCATGGCTGGGTCTGCCCTTCAAGATGGAGAACACCGTATTCTCCCTCATAGGCAATGCGGATACCTCCCTCATTATTTCCTCCATAATTACCATAATGCCCATAGCGCTGGCCACCATGATAGAGCACATCGGCGACGTCTGCGCCATAAGCTCCACCGTGGAGCGCAACTACCTTGCCGACCCCGGCCTGCACCGCACCCTTCTGGGCGACGGTCTTGCCACCTCCATTGCGGCCCTCTTCGGCGCACCGGCGAACACTACCTACGGCGAGAATACAGGCGTGCTGGCCCTCTCCAGGGTATATGATCCCCGCGTTATCCGCATAGCCGCCGGCCTGGCAGTCCTCCTCAGCTTCTGCCCTAAATTTGCGGCACTGATCTCCGCAATGCCCGTGGCCACCATGGGCGGCGTATCTATGGTGCTCTACGGCATGATCTCCGCTGTAGGCGTTCGCAACGTAGTCGAGAATAAGGTGGACTTTACCAGCAGCCGCAACGTCATCATCGCGGCCCTGATAATGGTACTCGCCATAGGAATCACTTACAGCGAGGCGGGCGCCGTCAGGATCGGCAGCGTAAGCCTCTCCGGCCTTGCCGTAGCCGCCATAGTGGGCATACTGCTTAACGCCGTGCTCCCCGGTAAGGACTACGAGTTCGGCATCGACGAGCAGGGCGATACCTCCGTAAACTTCAAGGTCTGATAAAAGACATAAACGCAAAGGGCGCTCCTTAGGGAGCGCTCCTTTGTTTTATCATTATTCATTCCTCAGGCGGAAAGTTTATGGTATACTGTATTTTAGAAAAATATGTGAAAAGCGAGGTAAAAATATATGAAGCTGGCAGAAGCACTGTCCGAGAGAGCTGATATACAGAAGCGCATACAACAGCTTCGGAGTCGCCTCAGGCGGAACGCCCTTGTGCAGGAGGGCGAAAAACCCGCCGAGGATCCTCATGCACTCCTGGAGGAGTACGGACGCCTCTGCGAGAGGTATGAGGAGCTCATACGCCGCACAAACCTCACCAATGCCGCCACGACGGACGGCGACGAAACGCTGACTGCCCTTCTGGCCCGCCGGGATGCACTCATCGAGCGCATCAGCGGCTTGAATGACTTTCTCCAGGAGGCCAGCAATACCGCAGCACGGGCAACCCGCAGCGAGATAGTCATACGCAGCACTGTTGACGTCTCCGCACTGCAGAAGCAGGCGGACGAACTCTCAAAACAGCTCCGGGAGCTGGACGTGAGGATACAGGGGCTTAACTGGACCACTGAGCTTAAATAAACCCCCTGTTTCTTTCTCTTTAAAAAAAGCAGGGGAAAAGCAAAATATGAAAAACCCGCTAAAACTAAGAATGCGTTTTAGCGGCAGCGGTAGCGCCACCGGGCGGGCTTCCTCCCCCGGCGGGAGTAAAATGCCGAAAAGTTACTGGTTCGCGGGGAGCAGCGAGGCGGTTCGAATCCGCTTTACAAATATGCTCAGCATATTTACAACAGCACCGAAACAGAGCAATTTTACTACCGATGAAGCCGACGGAGGGCGCGAGGGCGGGTAAGGGGAAAATGCAAGGATATTTTTTATAAGGAGATAAACAAGATGTCAAAGGTGTTACTCATAAACGGCAGCCCGAATGAACACGGCTGCACCTATACCGCGCTTTGTGAGGTTGCGGCGTCCCTTGAGAAGAACGGCATAGAGACAGAGATTCTTTATCTCGGAAAGGCCCCTGTGCCGGGCTGTATAGCCTGCGGGCGGTGCAGGAGGGACGGCCTCTGCTCCTTCGGCGGGCAGGTGAACGACATAATCAAGCGCATAGACGAGTTTGACGGTCTTGTAGCAGGCTCCCCTGTATATTACGCCTCCGCTTCCGGCCAGATAACCTCATTTATGGACAGGCTGTTTTACGCCGCGGGCAGGAAGATGCGTGGGAAAGTCGGCGCGGCCGTGGTATCCTGCCGCCGGGGCGGCGCTTCCGCCGCCTTTGACCAGTTGAACAAGTATTTCTCCATATCCCAGATGCCTATAGCCACCTCCGTATACTGGAACCAGGTGCACGGCAATACCCCGGAGCAGGTGCGCGAGGACGAGGAGGGACTCCAGACCATGCGCTATCTGGGGGAAAACATGGCGTGGCTCATAAAGTGCATACAGGCGGGCAAAGCCGCAGGCGTTGCAGAGCCGGAGCAGGAGAAACGGGTAACCACGAATTTTATACGATAGGACAGATACGGTATGAAGCTCTTGCTTTTGATAGGGCCGCTGGATAAATTATTGGCGGATAAGGGGCTAAGCTGGCTTACCTCGGCGGGAAACATAGCTCTCGCCTTTCTTATGGCCCATGTGGCGGTAAAGGCGGTGGGCAAGGTGGCGAAGACCATAGCCAACGGCCGGTTCAAGAAGGTGCAGGATCAGCCCTACTTTACCCACAGAGTAGATACGGCGGTATCCCTTGCGGTCAGCATAAGCCGTTATGTGTTTTATTTTATCGCCATAGCGGTATCTATAGGCGAGCTGGGCCTTGCGGGGGCGATGAACTCCATGCTGGCGGCCGCCGGCATAGGTACCCTTGCCCTGGGCATCGGCGCGCAGAGCCTCATAGGCGACATAGTCACCGGCATGTTTCTGCTCTTTGAGGATCAGCTTTCAGTAGGCGACTATGTATCCATAGGCGGCATCGAGGGCACTGTCGAGGAGATGACGCTCCGCACAGTCACGTTGCAGGGCTGGAGGGGAGAAAAGACCATGATCCCAAACGGTCAGGTCAAGACGGTAGTCAACTACTCCCGCCGGGATTACCTGGCGGTAGTGGAAATGAACATAGCCCAGGAGGCGGACGCTGACAGGGCCATGGCAATAATGCACGAGGAGCTTGAAAAGGTGATAGCTTCCTTCGGCATAGAGGCTCCCATACAGGACTGGGGAGTAGTGGCTGAGAATGCGGATTCCGTGACCCTTCGTATAAGCGTGCCCACGGACGCGACGAACCAGTGGAAGATACAGCGGGGCACCATAGCCGCCGCAAAGAAGCGCTTCAGGGAGGAGGGCATAGATGGCCCTACCGACAGGCATATAATAAAGGAGAGCAGATAGCTTGGTAACGGAATTTGACCTTGGGGACAGGATACTCATGAAAAAGCCCCACGCATGCGGCAGCTCGGAATGGACAATCACCCGCACCGGGGCGGATATAAAGATAAGGTGCTGCGGCTGCGGCCGGATAGTGATGCTGGACAGGCAGGACTTCATCAAGAAGGCAAAAAAGAACCTCACGGGGAGCAGCAAAAATGAGAGCGCTCAGAACTGAAAAAAACAGGGCGGAGCACAAGACCTTTTCCGCCGTGAACTGGATATGGGGAGTAGCCATGGCGGCGCTCATGGTGGCGCTGATATTTACCGTGTGGTTCACGGGTATAAGGATAACCGATCCCGGCATGAGCCCCACGCTTTATCCCGGCGACGTGGTGCTTTTCGATAAGCTCTCCATGCACCTTTCCATGCCGAAGCGCGGCGAGGCCTATGCCTTCCGAAGCGATTCGGGAACCGGAATAGGCCGCATAGTGGCGCTGCCCGGCGACAGGGTGGCCATGAAGGAGGGCAAGGTGTACATATCCGGCTATCTCCTTGATGAGTCCGCCTATAAGCCCACAGGCAGCTGGGATATGGAAGAGATAACCCTAAAGCAGGGCGAGTTTTTTATAATGCCTGACGACCGCGAAAACGGCCTGCCGGATGCTGCCGCAATGCGCGTAAAGCAGGAGCAGCTCATAGGTCGTGCGGCCATTCGCGTAGCGCCATTCATCACCGTATGCGTGTTTAAGGCAAAATAAAAAGAGCCGAAAGGCTCTTTTTTGTTTAGAACTCCCTGCTCCTGTAGTCCTCCATCGTCCTCGAGAAAAGCTCCTTGGTGGAGGGGGGCGTGTAGCTTATGGAGTTAGCCCCCGCCCCTATGGTGCGGGCTATGCTTTCGCCTGTGGGGCCGCCGGTAGCTATTATTGGCACCTTAGGAAACTTTTCCCGTATGGCGCTCACTACCTCCGGCGTGCGGGCTGCCGCAGACACGTTGAGTATGGATACTCCCGCGTCAAGGCGGGCCTGTATGTCGGCTTTTTCGCTCAGCACGGTGGCGATTATGGGTATATCTATCACCTTGGCCATCTTTTCGATTACGTCGTTGGTCATGGGTGCATTTACCACCACGCCTGAAGCGCCCTGAGCCTCCGCATCCTTGGAGAGGCGCACGGTGCGGTCGCCGCCGGTCATGCCGCCGCCTACGCCGCACAGCACGGGTATGTTTGAGGCCTGTATTATGGAATTTGAAATGACCTGCTGGGGCGTAAAGGGGTAGACCGCAAGCACCGCGTCGGCGTTGCAGTTGCGTATTATGGCTATGTCGGTGGTGAATACCAGCGACTTTATGCGCCGGCCGAGTATAACTATGCCGCTGCATTTCCATATTTCTTCGGGCACCGTTACTATGTGGGATCTTAAGTCGCCCGTAACGTGGGGCAGATGCCGTCTTTCCATTTATGTGTCAAGTTCCTTTCTAAACAAAAAAAGCTGCGTGCCTACATCTATAATTCATTATACATGACACAGGCTGCCACATTCAACCTTAAAAAGCCGTTAATTAAGCATATTCACCGTATTGCCCTAATTTTCTTCCGAATTCGTTTCATTTCTCGCGAATTTATGCAGATACTCCTACGCATTACTTTGTGAAAATAATGTTTTTACGCTCTTTAACGCAAAATCTGTTTGTCATATTGCAAAATATGTTATATGATAATTAAGGGAGGTGACGGCAATGGAGATGATAAACAAGCGGGGCTACCTGAAAGAGGATTTCCGTCTGTTCCACATAAGGGATCAGGTGGAGCTTGAGCTGGGCTATCACTATCACGAGTTCGATAAGATAGTGGTATTCCTAACCGGCAACGTCACCTACGTGGTAGAGGGCAAGGCGTATTTCTTAAAGCCATGGGATATACTGCTGGTGCCACACAACCAGATACACCGGCCCATAATAGACCCTTCCGAGCCATATGAGCGGATAATACTCTGGGTAAATGCGGACTATCTCCGTGATCACTGTCTGGGTGGGGACGACCTGCGCCAGTGCTTCACCATGGCGGAGGAGAAGAGCTTCAGTCTCATACGACCTGAAAATGCCGACCGTGTGACGCTGATGAAGCAGCTCAATACGGTGGAATCCGCCATGGGCGCACAGGAATTCGGCCATGAGCTGCTCTCCCGCACCACGTTTTTGCAGTTTATGATAGAGCTGAACCGAATTGCCCTCAAGGATCACACCGCCATGGTGAAGGAGGCGTTTCGCAGCGACCCCAAGCTGGAGGAGATAATCGCCTATGTGAACGCCAATCTGGAGAAGGACCTGTCCCTTGAGTCCATCGCCAGGCAGTTTTACATGAGCAAGTCCTACCTCATGCATAAATTCAAAGAGATGACGGGATACAGCGCCCATAAGTACATACAGCAAAAGCGGCTCATACAGGCCGCAGAGCTTATTCGGGATGGGGTGCCGGTAGTAGAGGCGGGCCAGCGCTGCGGCTATGGCGATTACTCCGCTTTCCTCCGCGCCTTCAAGAAGCTGTACGGGGTGAATCCAAGCGATATAAGCTGAAAGGAACGGAAAGAACCGTTCCTTTTATTGGCGGGTATAAGCTGCAAACTCTCAGTTCGGCATAGTCGGTCAGCGTCGCATACGCTCCTCGACCTTCTTGCCTCACTGGTAAGGCTTTTCGCTTTATCGCCCACCGGGCGCGCTCAAACCCTTACCTAAGCGGGCTGTTCTTAGGTATTATGGGGGACTCCCAGTAAAGCAGCCGCCCTCCGTAGCGTTCGGCGGTGTATATGGCGAGGGTAGTGTATTTATCCAGATCCTCATTGAGCAGGCTGGATATTATGTGAAGCTTTACGCCGTAGGGCAGGTCTATATCCGGATTGAACTCCGCGTCTCCTATGGCGAAGCCGGAAAGGCGGGCCTCCTCAGCAAACCGGGGCACAAGCGTTTCAAGGGAAAAGGCCATGTGCAGCGTCAGCCTCCGGACAGCGGTTATACAGTCGCCGTTTTTGCGGTAGAGCTGGGCGTTTTTGCGGTTGGTCTCGGTGTAGTACTTGGCGGCGTCGGGGTACAGAAGGTTCAGATAGGTGTTCCATTCCGGGTCATCGCTTGCGCCGGCCGAGCAGTAAAGATACCGCTCCCTGTCCGCCATGTCATCGAGCGCCTCAATACGGGAGGCCTTGTCGGTGTAGAAGAACATCACCCGGCGGTAGGCGTCCTCTATATAGCCTGCGTACAACGCCTTAAGGTCGCTTTTACACTTTTTTTCCAGACGGCCTATGTGCCGCCTGCCGCGGCCGTTCAGCTCCGCGCCGTCCTTCATTTCGCAGCGCATATGCAGCAGCACCGGCCTGTTCTCATATGGCGCCTTGTCAAAGAAACGGGTATCTACGGCGAACTCTGCCGGGTCCCCATCCATCTGCCAATCGTAGTAATACCAGCTGGTCTCTGCCATATCCACCTCCGTTTACTCAAAAGGGGCGAAAAAACGCCCCTTTGAAGCTTCGATGTTGAATTAATACTCCAATACGGCCTTTATCCTGCGCACGCCGGAGCTGGAGGCCTCCTCCTTCTTGATCTTAAAGTGTCCCAGGTCGCCTGTGTTGCCGGCATGAGGGCCGCCGCAGATTTCCTTGGAGAAGGTGCCCATGGTGTATACCTTTACGCGCTCGCCGTACTTGTCGCCGAACAGGCCCACCGCGCCTTGCTCCTTCGCCTCGTCTACCGTCATTTCCTCGCAGGTGATGGGGGCCTTGGCCTGTATCCACTCGTTGACCTGATCTTCTACCTGCTGAAGCTCTTCCTTGGTGAGCTTGCGGCCAAAGCTGAAATCGAAGCGAAGACGCTCGGCGGTTATGTTGGAGCCCCGCTGGCTGATTGTGCTGTCGTTGAGCACCTTGCGCAGCGCCGCCTGAAGCAGATGGGTTGCGCTGTGGAGGCGTGCGGTCTCTAAGCTGGTATCCGCAAGGCCGCCCTTAAACCGCTGCTCTGCGCCGGCCTGACTCTTTTTCTGGTGCTCCTCAAAGGCTGCCTTGAAGCCCTCCACGTCCACTTTGAGGCCGTTTTCCTTGGCCAGCTCCTCTGTGAACTCTATGGGGAAGCCGAAGGTATCGTAGAGGTGGAAGGCGGTGGCGCCGTCTATAACGCCGTTTTCAAAGCTGCCCTTTATGCGCTCGAATTCCCTGGTGCCGTTGCGCAGGGCCTTCTGGAAGCGGGTTTCCTCCTTGTCCAGCTCGGTCATGATCTTTTCGCGGTTGGCGGTAAGCTCGGGATATACCTCGCCGTACTGCGCTATTACGGCGTCGGCAACGGTGTCCAGCTTGTTGTCGGGTATGCCAAGCTGCATTGCGAAGCGGATAGCCCGGCGGATAAGGCGGCGGAGGATGTAGCCCTGATCCACGTTGGAGGGGGTTACGCCCCTGGGATCGCCAAGTATAAAGGTTGCGCAGCGAATATGATCCGCCACGATTCTGAAGGCGCGGGTGATTTCGGGGCTGTCCTTGTAGTGCTTGCCGGAAAGCTCCTCAATGGTCTTTATTATGCCGGTGAAGGCGTCGGTATCGTATACGCTCTCAACGCCCTGAAGGGTGGCGATGGTGCGGTCGAGCCCCATACCGGTATCGACGTTGTGCTGAGCCAGGGGGAGGTAGCTCCCGTCCGCCTGCTTGTTGTACTCCATGAAAACGTTGTTCCATATCTCCAGGTACTTGCCGCAGTCACAGGAGGGGTTGCACTCGGGGCAGCACTTCGGCTTGCCGGTGTCGTAGAATATCTCAGTATCGGGGCCGCAGGGTCCGGTGATGCCGGCGGGGCCCCACCAGTTATGCTTTTTGTCGAGGTAGAATATATGGGAAGGGTCTACGCCCATTTCCACCCAGCGGTCGTGGGAATAGGTGTCCCGGGGAGCGTCCGCGTCGCCCGCGAAGCAGGTGAAGTACAGCTTGTCCTTATCTATGCCAAGCCACTTGTCGCTGGTGAGAAACTCCCAGGAGTAGGCTATGGATTCCTTTTTGAAGTAATCCCCCAGGGACCAGTTGCCCAGCATCTCGAAGAAGGTGCAGTGGGAGGTATCGCCCACCTCGTCTATATCGCCGGTGCGGATACACTTCTGAACGTCCGCAAGGCGGGTGCCCTCAGGGTGCTTTGCGCCCATGAGGTAGGGAACGAGGGGGTGCATGCCCGCGGTGGTAAAGAGCACCGTGGGGTCATTTTCGGGTATAAGGGAGGCGGAAGGGATTATGGCGTGACCCTTTTCCCGGAAAAAGTCAAGGTAAAGCTTGCGAAGCTCGGATGATTTAAGAAGACGCATTATTTTACACCTCGCGTGATAAAATTAACGGTTTTTGCGTACAACAGTACAGAGTAAGTATATCCTTTCCACCACGCAATTGTCAATGTAATGTATAATAGTAGTTAAGTTGTCAAGGGGTGATATTTGTTCACTTGTAAACTCTTCTATGCCGGGATATAATCAAAGCATGAAAAGCAATATCATAAGACGGTACCGGAGGAAGCTGCGCAGGGTACAGCTGAACTTCAGGCGAATGAATTTCACACTCATAGGCGATGAGGGCAAGCCATGGCGCAGGGCAATAGCTATTGCCGCAGGCGTGCTTTTGCTGCTTGTGGCATTGATATTCGGGCGGGCGGAAACGCAGCTCATGTCCTCTGCGGAGGTAAAGACGGTGCAGGAGCGGGGCGTGCTTCGCATAGGCGTAATACCGGATATGCCGGGGGCAGAGCTGGAAAAGGAGCTGGGCCGCAGGATAGCGGCAAAGCTGCTTCCGGACGCCGATCCCGAGAGCCGCATAGATTTCAGGGACGTGACTACAATGACTGCCGGCACCAGTATAGACGACGGCACCGTGGATATGGTAATAGCCCATATGGCCAGCCAGATGTCCGCCAAATACACCTATTCTGACAGCTACTATACCGAGGAATGCATACTGGTGGTAAAGACCGGTACCAGCGCCTTTGCGCTCAAGAGCTTTACCGTAGGGTATATACAGTCCAACAGGCTGAGAAAGACCGCAGAGGATATAACGCTCGGAAACTACCTTGCGGCAAACAGCTCGCTGGATATAGACAAAAAGAGCTATGCTTCCTACCCGGATATGCTCTCCGCCCTTGACAGGGGCGAGATAGGCGGCGCGGTGCTGCCCCGGCAGGTGTTTAATGAGCTCCGCACACAGTATCCCATAACCGAGACCACGCTCGTTATAGGTACGATAGATTATAAGGTGATGTGCCCCGGAGACAGCACGGTGCTTTCGGAGCTGGCCTCAATAGTCATAAGGCAGATGCGGGATTCCGGGGAATTAAAGGAGCTTTACGCTCAATATGGGTGGTAGCAAAAAATATACATATATTGTATAATAGATACATCCAAAGCAATTCGTACTCATCATAAATACACATATAATAAACTTTCAGGAGGAACTAACGTGAACAGCAAGGTAGACCTTTGGATAGAACAGCACAGCGAGGATATGATAAAGGATCTTCAGAAGCTGGTGAGCTTTAAGAGCGTCAGCCATGCGGAGCTGGCACAGCCCGGCGCCCCCTTCGGAGCGGAGTGCAAGAAGGCTCTTGAACACATTCTGGGCATCTGCCACGGCTTCGGCTTTGCGGATACCGATATGGACGGCTATATAGGCTACGCGGATTACGGCACGGGAGACGAGACGCTGGGCGTGCTGACGCACCTGGACGTTGTACCCGAGGGAGAGGGCTGGAGCAGCGACCCCTTCGCCGCAAACATAATCGACGGAACCATGATAGGCCGCGGCGTGCTGGACGATAAGGGCCCCGCCATAACCGCAGTATACGCTCTTGCCGCCATAAAGGCCGCCGGACTGCCCTTCAAGCGCAAGGTACGCCTTCTGTTTGGCTGTGACGAGGAGGTGGGCATGGGCTGCCTTAAGCACTACATCGCCAACGAGAAGCTGCCCGACATGGCCTTCTCTCCCGATGCCGAGTATCCCCTGGTAAACGCCGAAAAGAACATATTCCAGGCCCGCTACGCCAAAAAATACAACTCCGGCATAACCCTCAAGGCGGGCACCGTCGTAAACGCCGTACCCGGCAAGGCCGTGGCCACGGTACCCTGCTGTCCCAAGTGCGTTGAGAAGGCCATAAACGGGCAGGAGGGCTTCGCCGTTGAAGCAATAGAGGGCGGCTCAAGGATAACCGCAACAGGTATAGCGGCCCACGCCTCCATGCCCGAAAACGGCAAGAACGCCATACAGATGCTGCTGGGCCTCCTGACAAAGCTGGAGCTTTCCGAGGAGGACGGCCTTGCGGTAGAGGGCCTTTACAAAACCTTCAAGATGGAGGTACACGGGGAAACAGTGGGGCTCGATTCCTCCGATGAGTCCGGCAGGCTTACGCTGAACCTCGGCCTCATGGACTGGAACGAGAAGGGCTATGCCCTGAGCATAGATATCCGCGCCCCAATGTGTACCGGCCACGAGAAGCTGCTCCAGAAGCTGGATGCCGCCTTTGATAAGCTGGGTGCGCACCGGGAATACGAGTCCTTCAGCCTCGGCTACAGCGTGCCTGAGGATAGCGAGCTTGTAAGCAAGCTCCTTTCGGCCTACCGTGAGCGCACAGGAGATCACAACCCTCCAAAGCGCATAGGCGGCGGCACTTATGCACGCCATTTGAAAAACGCCGTAGCCTTTGGCCCCGAGCGGGATGACCGTGAGAACCGCATACACATGGTGGACGAGGCGGTGCCGGTAAAGGATCTTATCGAGAACGCCAAGCTGGTGGCAGACGGCATAATGGCGCTGTGCTGCGAGTAATTCAGTGCATTATGGGCCGTTGCCCACAGCGGCCCGAATTTTTTCGCGCGTGGGGGGAAGAAGATATGAAAAATAAAGCCCTTACGGAGCTCAGGCGTTATGCTGTAATGACTCTGGGCTGCCTGATATACGCCGTATCCATAGCCATATTTCTTGATCCCAAGGGGCTTGCCCCCGGAGGCGTTACCGGTATCGCAATAATGGTCAGCTACGCCACGAAAATACCGACCGGCACACTTGTGCTGCTCATAAACATACCGCTCCTTGCCATAGGCGTATGGAAGTTCGGAAAGCAGTTTTTGTATTGTACGGTGTTTTCCACGGTGCTGTCCTCCCTTATGATAAACGGCCTTTCGGGCGTTGTGGTGCCCACTGACGACCAGCTTCTATGCGGCGTGGTGGGCGGCGCGCTGATGGGTCTGGGTATGGGCATGGTGTTTACCCAGGGCGGCACCACCGGCGGCTCGGATATAATCGTAAAGCTATTGCGCATAAGGTTCCGCTACCTTAAGACCGGCATAATATTCGCCATAACGGATACGGTAATAGTCGCCTGCTCCGCGCTGGTGTTCAAAAACATAGAAAACGGCCTGTATGCGGGCATATCCCTCGCCGTGCAGACGATAGTGTTCGACCTTGTGCTCTACGGTCCCGATGAGGCCAAATCCCTGCTGATAATAAGCGACGAGGCGAGGACCGTGGCCCGCCGGCTGATGGACGAGCTGGACGTGGGGGTGACCTACCTTAACGGAATTGGGGCATATTCCAACAGCGAAAAGCTGGTCATACTCTGCGCCATGCGAAAGCAGCTTTTCCCAAAGGCGCGCACCATAGTCAAAGAGGTGGACCCGGGCGCCTTCATGATAGTATCCAGCGCCAACGAGATATTCGGCGAGGGGTTCAAGGATCACTTTGGAGAGGAGATATAAGCAAAGCAAAAAGGAGCGGCATTTACCGCTCCTTTATTATTTTTTTATTTACACCGCTTTTCTGTTTGCGTCCACGAACTTCAGCACGTTGGCTATGCCGGCGAACTTCTGTACCTCGCCGTCCTTCTCCACTATAAGGGTGGGGGCCTGGCGGAGGCTGTACTGCATGGCAAGCTCCGGGTGCTCCTCTGCGTCTATAACTTCATATACAAGCCCTATGGAATTGAGCTGCTCCTTTGCCATGGCGCAGTTGGGGCAGGTCCTGGTGGTGAAGAGCTTCAGCGTGCCGCAGCATGGAGCCGCCTTCTCCTCTTCCTTTTCCTTGGCACCGGGCCAGGTGGAATGATGTTCCACGTCGTATTCGCGGCGCTCCCGGTATTCCTGGCTCTTGCCGTCGTTCCAGTTCTGGACGGGGCGGTAGTAGCCGGTTATGCGGCTGTATACCTCTGCGGCCTTGCCGCAGTGGGGGCAGGTGAAGTGCTCGCCCGCAAGGTAACCGTGGGTGGGGCATACGGAGTATGTGGGAGAGAGGGTATAGTAGGGCAGCCTGTAGTTGTCCGCTATGGTCTTGACCAGCTTTGCGGCGGATTCCCAGCCGGGCAGCTTCTCGCCTAAGAAGGCGTGGAAAACTGTGCCGCTGGTGTACAGGGTCTGAAGCTCGTCCTGAATATCCAGCGCCGCGAATATATCCTCTGAGAAGCTCACGGGCAGGTGGGAGCTGTTGGTATAGTAGGGCGCGTCGCCGTTTTTGCCGCCGGCGGTGATGATGTCGGGGTACCGCTTGCGGTCATGCTTTGCAAGGCGGAAGGCGGTGGACTCGGCAGGGGTGGCCTCCAGATTATACAGCTCGTTGTCGTACATCTCCTGATAGTCGCTGAGCCGCTCACGCATGTGGTTGAGCACGTCCTTTGCGAACTGCTGGGTTCTGGGGTCGGTCATGTCCGCCCTTATCCACTTGGCGTTAAGGCCCGCCTCGTTCATGCCCACAAGCCCTATGGTGGAGAAATGGTTGTCGAAGCTGCCCAGATACCGCTTGGTATAGGGGTACAGCCCCTCATTCATAAGGCGGGTGATTATCTGCCGCTTTATGTGGAGGCTGCGGGCAGATATGTCCATCATTCTGTCCAGCCTTGCGTAGAAGTCCGCCTCGTCGCTTGCAAGATAGGCTATGCGGGGCAGGTTTATGGTGACCACGCCCACCGAGCCTGTGGATTCGCCGCTGCCGAAAAAGCCGCCGCTCTTTTTGCGCAGCTCACGCAGGTCAAGGCGGAGGCGGCAGCACATGCTGCGCACGTCCGAGGGCTCCATGTCGCTGTTTATGTAGTTGCTGAAGTAGGGGGTGCCGTACTTGGCGGTCATCTCAAACAGCAGCCTGTTGTTTTCAGTGGGGCTCCAGTCAAAGTCCTTCGTTATGGAATAGGTGGGTATGGGGTACTGGAAGCCGCGGCCGTTGGCGTCGCCCTCTATCATGGTCTCGATGAAGGCCTTGTTCACCATGTCCATTTCCTTCTTGCAGTCCTTATACTTGAAGGGCATTTCCTCGCCGCCGACTATGGCGTACTGCTCCGCAAGGTCCGCCGGCACCGTCCAGTCGAGGGTTATGTTGCTGAAGGGAGCCTGGGTACCCCAGCGGCTGGGGGTGTTCACGCCGTAAATAAAGGATTCGATACACTTTTTCACCGCGTCGTAGGGCATATTGTCCGCCTTTACGAAGGGGGCAAGGTAGGTATCGAAGGAGGAGAAGGCCTGCGCTCCCGCCCATTCGTTCTGCATTATGCCAAGGAAGTTCACCATCTGGTTGCAGAGGGAGGCGAGGTGCTTCGCGGGCTTGCTGGTGATCTTGCCGGTGACGCCTCCAAGACCCTCCTTTATGAGCTGACGGAGGGACCAGCCCGCGCAGTAGCCGGTGAGCATGGAAAGATCGTGAATGTGTATATCGGCGTTGCGGTGGGCGTTGGCGATCTCCTCGTCGTATACCTCGGAAAGCCAGTAGTTGGCGGTGATGGCGCCGCTGTTGGAGAGTATGAGGCCGCCTACGGAGTAGGTTACGGTAGAGTTCTCCTTTACGCGCCAGTCGGTGACGTTGACGTAGTTGTTCACCGTCTCCTTGTAGTCAAGTATGGTGGACTTCATGTTGCGGAGCTTCTCCCGCTGCTTGCGGTAGAGTATGTAAGCCTTGGCCACGTCTGCATAGCCCGCCTGGCTCAGCACCTCCTCCACGCTGTCCTGTATGTCCTCCACGGCTATAAGGCCGTCCTTTATCTTGGGCTCAAAGTCTGCGGTAACCTTAAGCGCCAGCAGGTCTATAACGCTGTTGTTATACTGCTTTTCCGTGGCCTCAAAGGCCTTTATTATGGCCTCGCTGATCTTTTTGATATCGAATTCCGCAACGGAATTATCCCTTTTGACTACGCGGTACATTATGATTCTCCTCCCGATAAATTTTGATGTATCTATCTGATGGGCGCAATAAAAGGCCCGACTTGGATAAGTCACGGCAGAAATTGCCGCATGATCCCCTCTTGGGCCTTGAGTATACCATATATTGTGCTTGCTTGGCAATAGCAAAAACTACATATTGTGCCCCAATTGCGGAACAGAGGCTATTCCACACCTCTCAGCTCCGCATTGGGGAGGTATTCCCTTGCGGCTGAAAGCAGCGCGTGCAGCTCGCCGTCCGTGGGGCGGGAGCAGCCGCCCTTCAGTATGTCGCCGGAATCCCGGTAGGCCTGAAGGAAGTAGCCCTTTGCGCCCTGAATTTCCTTCGCTATGGCGCGGATATCATCGGGGGTGTGGAATTCCCGCATTACCGTTGTGCGGAATTCGTAGTCTATGCCGGAGGACATTATGAGCCCTATGCTTTCCCTTATCGGCGCCGTGTCATAGCCGGATATGCCGCAGGTTTCGGGGTATTTTTCATAGCTGTTTTTTATGTCCATGGCTATCATGTCCGCAAGGCCCGCGTCTATTATCCGCTTTACGGCCTTTGGCCGGGTGCCGTTGGTATCCAGCTTGACAAGATAGCCCATCTCCTTTATCCTTGCCATCAGCGTCTCGAGACCGAAGGCCAGGGTGGGCTCGCCGCCGGTTATGCATACTCCCTCAAGTACGCCCTGCCGCTTTTTAAGCAGGGCGAAAAGCTCTTCCTCCGGAATGTGCTCTCCCTCGTCTGGCCTTAATACAAGGCTCGCGTTGTGGCAGAAGGGACAGCGGAAATTACAGCCCCCTGTGAATACGGTGCAGGCTACCTTGCCGGGGTAATCCAGGAGCGTCAGCTTTTGCAGACCGTGTATGAGCATTACTTATTAAGCCCCCGCTCAGCTATGAGGTTATCCAGCAGCCGGGCCGCGTCCATTACAAGGCGGGTGCAGGGCCGCTCTGCGTAGTACGCGTCGGTACGCTCCATGGGCTGCTGCGCCTTCTTGCAGAAGGCCAGAAGATCACGGCACATGAGGCTCTGATTTTCTTCCCTGAACTGCTCTGCAAGCTTTCGGATAGTGGCGTAGTGGGCCGCCTTTTCGGCAGTGGCCTGTGAGTCGGTGTAGCCGTAGAGCATGTCCGCTACCATGAACATTCCGGTGACTGCGCCGCAGGTGTCCCGCATGCCTCCCATGCCGGCGCCGAAGCCGGAGGTCAGCTTTATCGCCGTCTCAAAGTCAATGCCGGTGACGTCGCAAAACGCGGCGAATACAGACTGGGCGCAGTTGTAGCCCTGCTTGAAAAGCTCGTGTGCCTTTTCCTCGTGGTTTATCATAACGGTTCTCCTTTGTGTATTTTTATATGAAGTGTGTTTTATCTAATATTAGCGCGGCGTGCCGTCATTTTCAAGGCGCGCGCCCGGCCCAGAGCGGCAAATACGCAGAAGCATATTATGTTTACCGCCACGACGCTGGGCCCGGTGGGGGTGGATAAGGCGAAGCTTATGACCATGCCGGCTACAAAGCAGAAGGAGGACAGCAGCCCCGAGCATATCACCACGCTCCTGAAGGTTTTGCATAGCCGCATAGAGGTAAGGGGCGGGAAAATTATAAGGCTGGATATGAGCAGCGCCCCCATCATACGCATACCGAGTACGATGGTCACCGCCGTAAGGCAGGCCAAAAGCGTATTGTAAAGGCCGGCGTTGGCCCCTGTGGCCCGGGCGAAGCCCTCGTCGAAGGTCACGGCGAACATGCGGCAGTAGAACAGCACAAACAGCGTCAGCACGCAGGCGGAGAGTATTATGCTAAGCGTCACATCGCTCTGGCTCATTGCCAGTATACTTCCGAAGAGGAAATTCATAACGTCGGTATTCATGCCCGAGGTTACGGATATGACCAGTACGCCCAGCGCCAGAGAGCCGGTGGATATGAGGGCTATGGCCGCATCGCCCTTTATGGCTGCGGAGCTGCTCAGGCGCAGCAGCAGTATCGCTGCCACGACGACTACGGGTATGGCCACGCCCAGCTCGGACGCGCCCAATACCGATGCTACTGCCAGCGCCCCGAAGCCCACGTGGGACAGGCCGTCCCCTATCATGGAATACCGCTTTAAAACCAGGCTCACTCCCAGAAGCGCCGCGCAGAGGGACACCAGCAGGCCCACTATGAGCGCCCGCACCATGAATGTATAAGAAAACATATTCGCTAAATACGCCATATGCTACCTCCCGAGGAACGCCCGACCCAACGGGCTGCTGCGGTATTCTGCGGCGGTGGCCCAGTATGGGCCGTTGGAGCTCAGATGCAGTATGTGCTGTCCGTCCCGCACCGCCGCGGGTATGTCGTGGGATACCATGATTACGGTTATGCCGTCATGGTGGTTTATATCCTTTATGAGCCGGTACATTTCCATAGTAACCAGTGGATCCAGACCGGTAGTGGGCTCGTCGAGAAGAATGAGCTTCCTCGTGGCGCAGAGCGCCCGGGCCAGCAGCGCCCGCCGCTGCTGCCCGCCGGAAAGCTCCCTGTAGCAGCTCTTTTTGAGGGCTGTTATGCTGAGCCGGTCCATCATGGCCTCGGCCCGCTCCCGGTGGTCCTTTGTATAGAAGGGACGCATGCCGAGGCTGTTAAGGCAGCCGGACAGCACCACCTCGTATACGCTCGCGGGGAAGTCACGCTGTACGTCTGTCTGCTGAGGAAGGTAGCCTATCTCGTTTACCTTGAGACCCGAGCCCATGGTCACGCTGCCCTCGCAGGGCTTTATGAAGCCTAAGAGCCCCTTTACGAGGGTGCTCTTGCCCGCGCCGTTTTCGCCTACTATGCAGAGATAGTCCCCCGGCTCCACCGTAAAGTTAAGGTTGGATACCACCTTCCGCCCGTCGTAGGCGAAGGCGGCGTTATTGCAGCTTAAAAGTGCCATATCAGTTCAGCGCCTCCCGGAGATTCTGAAGGTTTCCCTCCATGAGGGATATGTAGGTTGCCCCGGACTGGAATTCGTCCTTTGTAAGGTTGTGGCAGGAGGTGAAGGCGAGCACCTTCGCTCCGGTGGATTCCGCCACGGCGCATGCTATCCTGCCGTTGGAAAGCTCTGTCTTGAACACCACGGGGATATTCTCCTCCCGAACCCGATCTATCAAAAACGCCACGGTCTTTGGGCTGGCCTCGCTCTCTGCGGAGCAGCCGGGAAATGCGGCGTAGTATTTGAGGCCGTATTCCTCCGTAAAGTACCTTACCGGAAACCTGTCCGCGAACACCAGCGTTTTGCGCTTGCCGTTATCCACTACTTCCCGGAACTCGCTGTCCAGCCTCTCCAATTCCTTCTTATATCTGTCCGCGTTGGCTGCGAATTCGCTTGCGTCCGCCGGGCATATTTGGGATAATTTATCGCATATGGCATGAACTATCAGCGCTGCGTTCTTTGGGGAGGTCCATACGTGTTCGTCGTACTCTTCGTGATCCTCATGGTCATGATCGCAGTCTTTGCCGTGGTCATGGGAGTGACCGCGCTCCGGCTCCATGCCCTCTACCCGTTCCTCCTCCAGCGGCTCCACCACATCCAGCATCGCGATGGCCTTATCCGGGTCGAGCTCAAGGTTTTGTATCATCTGGGTGGCCCATTCCTCGTTTTCGCCGCCGGCGTAGATGAACAGGCTGCATTCCTGTATGGCTATCACGTCCGCCGGGGTGGGTTCGTAGCTGTGGGCCTCGCTGCCGGGGGGGAGGAGCAGCGTTACATTCGCGTCTCCCGCTACCGCCCTGGCGAAATCATAGGCGGGGAAATTGGCCGCCACTATGGTCATGCCGCCATCGCTGCTCTCCACGGCCTCCTCCGGGGGATTTGCGCAGCCCCCAAGGGTGGCCAACATGGCTAAAACAAGTAAAAAAGATAAAAGATTCTTTATATTCATCATTGCTGCTTCCCCACTCCTTTTTTGCTGCACTGGGCGCAGAGACCGTAAAGTACGGTTTGCCGCATGTCGAGGGTAAAGCCGTGGTCCGCCGCCATGTGGCTGGCGAACTCGCTTATCCTGTCGCAGTTCAGGTGTATGAGCCTGCCGCAGCTAATGCACTTTAAATGGAAGTGGCTGCCGCAATCCGGCGAAATATGTGAGTATTGATATAATATGCGCTTGCCGTCGTGGAATTTCCGAAGCTCGCCCGTCTCCGTCATCCTTGCAAGCTGGCGGTATACCGTGCTTTTCCCGGCGCCGCCGGGGCAAACTGCCTCTATTATCTCGTCCGAGGTATACTGCTCCTTTGTGCCGCGCTCGAAAAAGTCGCACAGGCTCTTATACTGTATGGTCTTATACATAAAAAATCCCTCCGAATATGAGAGTCAGTCTCATATTACAGAGGGAAAGGGGAAAAGTCAATAGAAAATTATTCGGCTACATGCTCCAGCACCTTGTCTACCGCCCCGGCCCAGGACTCCTTGGCGTTGCTGCCCACTATGGAGGAGCAGAGCACCTTGCCTGTGCTGTCAACGAATATCGTAGTGGGTATGGCATATATTTCGCTCACAAAAGAATCAATCATGCTGTCGCTGAGGAGCAGGTGGGTGTAGTCTGCCTTGGTGCGCTCTATTATATCGACCGCGGCCTTGCTCTCGTCGCTGTCTGCGCTGCGGGCGTCGCTTATTATGCCGATCACCTGGAAGTCCTTGTCGGCATACTCCCTTGAAAGCTCGCCCAGATCCGGCATCTCCATTATGCAGGGTGAGCAGAAGGTCCCCCATACGTTTATCATGGTGACCTTTGCCTTGGCGAAGAACTCCTTGCTGTCCACCTTATTGCCCTCCAGATCCTCGCCGGAGAACTCCAGAACCCTGCCGTCCTCCTTGAAGTTGAGCTGTATGTCGGGGTATATTATGTGTCCCTCCATGTCCTCCGCCGTGCCGTCGTCCCAGGTGAAGCCGCTGTCCATAGGGGGCTCGGAATCGTCGGGGCGGGAGGCCTCCTGCTCTTCGGGGGCGGAGGGCTGCTCCGGCGCCTTTGCGCAGCCGAAGACCAGCAGGGCACACATTATCAGGGATATTATGACTGTAAGCTTTCTCATTAGATTTGCAAATTTCCTTTCACGTTGTGCTGATATAATAATAATCGAAATTCCTGATTTTGTCAGCGGAGCGGCATCGCATTTTACGGATTGTACATATTTGACGGCAAAATCAGGCCGGGGAGCGGCGGGCATTGTGTATTTTTTGTGTAATCCATTGACATTAAAAAACAGTATCCTTATAATATGTCACTGTTAGCTTGCTAACTTTTTAAAAATACAGCAGCAGAGGGAGAAAAAATGGGAAAATACAATCCCTGCGCGGATATAAGAGCGGCGAGCCATGCGATGCGGCGCAGATTTGATTCGCTGGATATAGGCAAGCCCTCGGGGCTTACCCCGAGCCAGTGCAGGATAATGGGCTTTATAATGGATAACGGCGGCAGACCCGTATATCAGAAGGATATAGAGGCGGAGTTCAACATACGAAAGAGCACCGCGACGCGGCTGCTGCAATCAATGGAGCATAAGGACCTCATAATGCGGGAGCCGGAGGAGAACGACGGCAGGCTAAAGCGCATACGCCTCACAGAAAAGGCGGCGGAGAGAAGCCGCGAGGTGCTGGATCGGATAAGCTGCATAGAAAGGCAGCTTGTCGAGGGTATAACAGCGGAAGAGATGAAGGTGCTCCACAGCGTGTGCCAGCGCATACGCCAAAACGCCGAAAGGACAGGAGGGGATAAATAGATATGATAGTTAAGACCCTTTCAAAATGTATAAGGGAATACAAAAAGGAATCCATACTTACGCCGGTATACATGGCGGGCGAAGTCTTCATGGAGGTAGCCATAACCTATGTGCTCTCTCTGCTCATAGATAGGGGCATAACCCCGGGCAATATGGGGGAGATACTGCGCATAGGCGGGCTGCTCATTTTATGCGCGCTGGTGTCCCTGGCCTTCGGCGTGATGTCCGGCCGCAGTGCTGCCGTAGCCTCCACCGGCTTTGCCAAGAACGTCCGGCAGGATATGTACTACAATATTCAGACGTTCTCCTTCGCCAATATAGACAGGTTTTCCACCGCCAGCCTTATAACCAGGCTGACTACCGACGTTACCAGAATGCAGCACGCATACATGATGCTCATACGCATAGCTATACGGAGCCCGCTGATGCTGATATTCTCCCTGATAATGTCATTCAGGATAAACGCCCGGATAGCCACGGTGTTCCTTTGCACCGTTCCCGTGCTGGGCTTGGGCATATATATAATGATGTCCAAGGCGCACCCCATATACGAACGGGTGTTCAAGACCTATGACGAGCTCAACCGGGTAGTTCAGGAAAACCTCCGGGGCATAAGGGTAGTGAAGGCTTTCGTCCGGGAGGATCACGAAAGGGAAAAGTTCGGAAAGGTTTCGGATACCATTTACCGGGATTTCTCAAGGGCGGAGAAGATAACCACCTTCGGCTCACCGCTCATGCAGGCCTCGGTGTACACCTGCATACTGCTCTCCAGCTGGCTGGGCGCCCACATAATCGTGGCGGGCAGCATGACCACCGGCCAGCTCATGAGCGTATTGACCTATGCCATGAGCATACTCTCCAGCCTTATGATGCTTTCCATGGTGCTGATGATGCTCATCATCTCCCGGGCCTCTGCCGAGCGCATATGCGAGGTGCTCAATGAAAGGACGGACATAGCCAACGCTCCCGGCGCCGAGACGGTCATACCCGACGGCAGCGTGGACTTCGACGGCGTATCCTTCAGCTACGGCGGCAGGGGCGGCAGGAGCTGCCTTGAGAATATCGACCTTCACATAAGGAGCGGCGAGACCATAGGCCTGATCGGCGGCACAGGAAGCGGCAAGTCCACCCTCGTGCAGCTTATACCCCGGCTTTACGATGTGACGGAGGGCTGCGTCAGGGTAGGTGGAAGGGACGTTCGGGAGTACAACATAGAGACGCTCAGGAACGCCGTATCCATGGTGCTGCAAAAGAACGAGCTGTTCTCCGGCACGGTGGAGGAAAACCTCCGCTGGGGCAATGAAAACGCCACAATGGAGGAAATACGCCATGCAGCCAGGGTGGCCCAGGCGGACGGCTTCATAATGGCAATGCCCGAAGGGTATGATTCCGAGATGGAGCAGGGCGGCTCAAACGTTTCCGGCGGCCAGAAGCAGAGGCTCTGTATAGCCCGCGCACTGCTTAAAAACCCGAAGATACTCATACTGGACGATTCCACCAGCGCCGTGGACACGGCCACCGACAGGGCCATAAGAGATGCCTTCAGGAATGAGATGCCTGACGTCACAAAGATAATCATCGCCCAGCGCATATCCTCCGTGCAGGACGCGGACAGGATAATAGTGATGGACAACGGCCGTATAACGGATTTCGGCACCCACGACGAGCTGCTGAACCGGTGCTGTATCTACCGCGAGGTATACGAATCCCAGCAGAAGGGAGGAGGCGATTTCGATGAGCAGTAAGGATAACAGGAAAAAGGGCGCGGATATAGAGACAGATGTGGAAATGAAGGATAAAAATGAGAAAAAACGCAGGCGGAGAGCCAACCAGCAGGAGGAAGGCCCCGGACCCCGGCGGCCGCTCAACGCCCATGACCTGAAGAACCTGGGCCAAAACAGCAAAAAGACCATCAAGCGCCTTTCCGCCATGTTCAAGCCCTACAAGTGGCACATGGCGGCGGTGTTCCTTGGCATAATCATCAGCGCCCTGGCGGGTATAAAGGGCAGCATGTTCACAAAGACCCTTATCGACGACTACATAGAGCCGCTGATAGGCCAGCCAGACCCAGTCTTTACGGGGCTGCTCAGGGCTATAGCCACAATGGCCTGCATATACCTTGCAGGCATGCTGTCTACATTTATATACAGCCGCATAATGGTCACAGTGTCACAGGGCATACAGAAGAACATACGCGATGATCTGTTCGACCACATGCAGACACTGCCCATAGCTTACTTTGACAGCAATGCCTACGGCGACATAATGAGCAGGTACACAAACGACATAGACACGCTGGAGATGATGATCTCACAGAGCATACCCAACATGCTCAGCTCTGCCATAACCATAATAGGCGTGCTGGCGGCAATGGTAGTGGTAAGCCCGCTGCTCACCGCAGTGGCGCTGCTCACCATGTACCCCATGCTGAAGGTAACTACCAGGGTGGCGGGCAACAGCGCAAGGTTCTTCGCCCTCCAGCAGGAGGCTCTGGGCGATGCCAACGGCTACATCGAGGAGATGATAAACGGCCAGAAGGTAGTCAACGTATTCTGCCATGAGGAAAAGAGCAAGGAAGAGTTTGACCAGCTGAATGAAGCGCTGCGCTTCAATTCCTCTGCTGCCAACCAGTTTACGAATGTGATAGGCCCCATAAACAACAACCTTGGCCACCTCCAGTACGTGCTGCTGGCGGTCATCGGCGGAATGATGGCCATCGGCGGCGTGGGCGGCATGACGCTGGGCGGCATAGCCTCCTTCCTCCAGCTTTCCAAGAGCTTCAATATGCCGGTGAATCAGGTTTCCCAGCAGCTTAACTCCATAGTAATGGCCCTGGCCGGCGCGGAGCGCATATTCGCCATGATGGACGAAAGGAGCGAGGAGGACGAGGGAAAGGTGACGCTGGTCAACGCCGGATACATAAACGGCGCGCTGACGGAAGTACCCCAGCACACCGGAACGTGGGCGTGGAAGAAGCCCACGGGCGAGCTGGTTGAGGTAAAGGGCGACGTTCGATTGAAGGACGTGGACTTCGGTTATGTTCCGGACAAGATAGTCCTCCACGATGTGAGCCTCTTTGCAAAGCCGGGGCAGAAGATAGCCTTCGTGGGCGCTACCGGCGCGGGGAAGACCACCATAACCAACCTTATAAACCGCTTCTATGACATACAGAAGGGCGAGATAACCTACGACGGCATTAACGTCAGAGATATAAAGAAGGCGGATCTTCGTCACAGCCTCGGCATGGTATTGCAGGAAGTGAACCTGTTCACGGGCACCGTTCGGGACAACATACGCTACGGCAGGCTGGACGCCACCGACGAGGAAGTGGAGGCCGCAGCCAAGCTGGCCAATGCCCACGACTTCATAATGCGGCTGCCCAAGGGCTACGATACAATGCTGGAGGGGGACGGCAGCGGCCTTTCCCAGGGCCAGCGGCAGCTCATCTCCATAGCCCGCGCCGCCTGCGAGAACGCCCCTGTCATGATACTTGACGAGGCCACCAGCTCTATCGATACCCGTACCGAGGCAATAGTCCAGAACGGCATGGATAAGCTCATGGCCAACAGGACGGTATTCGTAATAGCCCACAGGCTCTCCACCGTGCAGAACGCCAACGCCATAATGGTACTGGACCAGGGCCGCATAATAGAGCGGGGCGACCACGACGACCTTATGGCTCAGAAGGGCAAATACTACACCCTTTATACCGGAATGCTTGGGTAAGGAGAAAAAATGAAGAAATTCACGGTCTGGATAAAGAAGCACAAGAAGCTGGCGGTATTCCTCTGCATAGCCATAATCATAGCCGCCGCCGTGCTGACGATACGGCATAAGGCTCAGGCCGCCATGGCTCAGCTTGCGGAGCTTACCGAGGAGACGGCCGTAGTGGAAAAACGCAGCATACAGAGCAGCGTGTCCTCCACCGGCACCATAATAAGCGACAAAACGCGGTCAATTACCGCCACTCTTACCGGGATGGAGGTGCTGACCGTGGATGTAGAGGTGGGAGACGTGGTGCAGGAGGGCGACACAATATGCACATTCGACACATCAAAGCTCGAGGATAACCTTGAGGACGCGGAAAAGTCACTCTCAGCCGCGAAGACCCAGACCAGCGTTACGGTAAACAACGCGAAAAGGGCGCTGGAGCAGGCCATAGAGACGCAGAACTACCAGATAGAATCCGCCGCAAGGAACGTGATCTCTGCCGGAGAGGCCTATAACAGCGCAAGGGAAGCCTATGATGAGGCGCAAAGCAAGGCCGATGAGGCTTATTCGGAGATGCAGCGGGCAAAAAGGGAGCTGGATTCCATACCCGAAAATCTGGAGGGCAGCAGCGAGTACGCCGCATACCAGAGCGCCAAGGCCGATTACGACGCAAAGCTTGCGGCATATAATGCATATATAGTGACGGAAACCAGTACCGAGGAAGAAAAGCAGCAAAAAGAAAAGCTCTTCAAGGAGGCAAATGATGCGGCAAATGTCCTTTCGGCAGCGGAGACAGCCTTGAACAGCCTGAATCTTGACCAAAGGCGCGCTGCCGCCGAGGCCGCTTACAGGTCCGCAAAAAGCGCCTATGATACCATCGAAGGAAGCATGTCAAATCTTGAGTCCGCCCTCCGCAACGCCAAGACCGCGCTGGACAATGCCCAGGCCACATACGAATACACCGTGTCTTCCCAGCAGAACCAGTACGAGGGCAGCAGGGATAACCTTAAATCCGCCAGGGCGAGCGCGGGCGTAGCCACCCAGCAGCAGGAAAACGCCGTGGATACCTATCAGGAACAGATAGAAAAGGGTACCCTTAAGGCCGGCATTTCCGGCACCGTGACCGCCATAAACGTAAAGCAGGGGGACACCTACGCCGGGGGCGTGATAGCTACAATACAGGATTGCAGCGCATTCGTGGTATCCGCAGAGATAGACGAATACGACATAGCGGACGTCAAACTTGGCATGAAGGCGGTGTTCAAGACCGACGCCACCCGTGACGAGCAGCTTCAGGGAGAGGTGATATTCATCTCCCCCACTCCCACACAGGGCAGCAACGTCACCTATCAGGTGAAGGTAAAAATAAACAGCCCCACAGACAGGCTGCGCCTCGGCATGAACGCAAAACTGAACATAATACTCCGGGAGACGGCAGATGTGCTTACTGTTCCCTACGACGCGGTGCAGCAGGACGAAAACGGCAACGATGTGGTATACGTAGTTACCCGCACAGAGTCCGGCGGAATTACAAAGGCCGCCGTACCCGTTACAGTAGGGGTGGAGGGGGACTACTATGTGGAGGTCACCGGTGACATACAGGAAGGTATGGAGGTATCCATGCCATCAGATATGAAGTTTGACTTTTCACAGATGATGGCAATGGGCAGCTGATATGAGGGACAATAAAGAGCGCAGGCTTATAATTGATCTGAAGGGCATAAAGAAGCGCTTCTTCGAGGGGACCGAAAACGAGATAGAGGTGCTCAAGGGCATAGACCTGCAGGTCTACGAAGGGGAGTTCGTATCCATAGTAGGAGCGTCAGGCTCCGGCAAGTCCACCCTCATGAACATAATAGGCGTGCTGGACAGGGCAAGCGAGGGAAGCTATCTGCTGGACGGCGTGGATATAAACCAGGCGGACGACAATGAGCTTTCACATATACGCAACAAAAAGATAGGCTTCGTGTTCCAGACCTATAACCTTATCCCCCGCATCAGCGCACTCAAGAACGTGGAGCGGCCAATGCTTTACGCAAAGGTTCCGGGAGACGAGCGCACAGAGCGGGCAAAGGAGCTTTTGAAGCTGGTAGGCATGGAGGACCGCATGAAGCACAATCCTGACGAGCTTTCCGGCGGGCAGAAGCAGAGGGTAGCCATAGCCCGCGCCATGGCCAACCATCCGGCCATACTTTTGGCCGACGAGCCCACAGGCGCCCTGGACAGCAAGACGGGAAGGCTGATAATGGACATATTCCATCAGCTCAACCGCGAGCAGGGCATGACGATAGTGCTTATCACCCATTCCGACAGCCTTGCAGAGGAAACAAGACGCATATTCACCCTGATGGACGGCGAGATAATAGGCGAAAGGAGGGGTACGCTTGCTGATAATTGAAAACATAATGCTGGCGCTCAACGGCCTTCGCAGCAATAAGATGCGCACCTTCCTTACCATGCTGGGCATAATCATAGGCATATGTGCCGTCATTACCATAATGACGCTGGGCCAGTCCGTGACCAATAAATTCACCGATTCGATGCAGTCCATTGGCGCGAGCAACGTCACCGTCATGATACAGCAAAAGGCAGACGAGGATAAAGACGGAGACGCGGCGCAGGGCATGATGTTCATGGCCGCGGAAAACCAGAAGGTCCCCACGGAAAAGGACTGCATTACCGACGACATGCTCAGCTCCCTCAGGGAAAACTACGACAGCGAAATGCTAGGAATAGCCCTGAGCGAAACTGTAGGAACCGGCAAGGCGGAAAAGGGAAAGCTTTACGCTAACGTTACCGTGATGGGCATAAACGGTGATTACTTTCTCTCCAACGCCCCCGCCGTGCTGTCCGGGCGCATGCTCACCGCCGATGAGCTCGGGGGGGATCGCAGGATAGCCGTAGTTTCGGATAAGCTGGTTAACAACCTTTTCGGCGGCAAGAACGGGAACGCCATAGGGGAAACGCTGGAAGTCACCGTAGGGGACAGCTTTTACGAGTATACCATTGTAGGCGTATACCAGTACGAGCAGAATGTATATATGATGAATTTCGGTTCGGAAAAGGACATAAACACCAACGTGTATATACCCATAGGCACAGCTCAGGCCGCCACCCATTCCACCGCCGGCTACACCATGGCTACCGTGATATCCGCCCCAGGGGTGGATTCCACCACATTCGCAAGCCGGGTGGAGCGTTATCTCAACGCCTATTACCGCACTAACCGGAATTTCAAGGTGAGCGCCTTCAGCATGGAGAGCATGGTATCCCAGTTTGCTTCGGTGCTGGGCACCATACAGACCGCCATATCCGTAATAGCGGGCATATCACTGCTGGTGGGCGGCATAGGCGTTATGAACATAATGCTGGTATCCATAACCGAGCGCACCCGTGAGATAGGCACCTGCAAGGCCCTGGGCGCCACCAACACCAGCATACGGCTGCAATTCATAATCGAGGCGGTGATAATATGCCTCATAGGCGGCGCAATAGGCGTGGCCCTGGGCATAGCTGCGGGCAGCATCGCCAGCAACGCCTTGGGTTTCCCCGCCAAGGCCAGCATAGAGAGCATACTTATCGCCCTGGGCTTCTCTATGACCATAGGAGTATTCTTTGGCTACTATCCCGCCAACAAGGCGGCAAAGATGGATCCCATAAACGCGCTGAGGTATGAGTAAAATAAAAGGAGCGGCGGATGCCGCTCCTTTCAGAGTGTCAAAAAAGTGGCTGAACGCCACTTTTTTGAGTTTTCTCATTCGGTGCTTGCGCCTATGGCGCGGCCAGCACCTCATGCAGGGAAAGCCTTGCTACGCAAGCGCCTTTTGCGGATTTGCCGCACATGTCGCCAAATCCGAATAAAGCCATAAGGGGCTGCGGCCCCTTATCAACCCCTGGGTTTTTCGACAGCCTCCGGCAAAAGCGGCTTTAAGCCGCTTTTGCCCGGATAAGGCTGTTTTTTTAGTCGGCGTAGTTCTCAAAGTAGCCCTGTACCAGAACTATTGGGGTGCCCTTGTCGCCGGAGCCGGAGGTCAGGTCGCACAGGGAGCCCAGAAGGTCGGTAAGCCTGCGCGGGGTGGTACCCTGGGTGGCCATGCTGCCCTTCAGGTCGGCGTCCTTTTTGCGTATGGCGTTTTCTATTGCAGAGCGGAGCTCCTCGCCCTTGAGATCCGCGAAGTCGTTATCGGCAAGGTACTTGAGCTTCAGCTCGTTGGGCAGGCCGTTGAGACCGTCGGTGAAGCCGGGGGACACCACGGGATCGGCCAGCTCCCATATCTTGCCGACAGGATCCTTAAAGGCGCCGTCTCCGTATACCATAGCCTCGATCCTTTTGCCGGTTGCTGCGCAGAGGCGTGCGCTGATAGCCTCGGCGACCTCTTGGGCGTTGTTGGGGAAGAGCTTCACTACGCCCTCAGTGGCTTTGTTGGAACCGAGAAGGCCGTATTTTTCGTTGTAGCCGCTGCCGTTTACCGGGGCGTTGAGTATATCGCAGAGGGTGAGGCACACATCTGCGCCTGCCGCCAGTATGCGGCGCTGGGTACGGAAGCGGGTGTGGGTATCGCAGCAGAGCACCTTATCGGAATAGGAGAGTATGGCCTCGGGACGGTTGGCAAGTATTATTTCCGCCTCGGCGCCTTCTTCCTCGATAAGCTGAGTGTAATAGCTGATATAGTCCACGCCGGTGAATGGATGGAGAGGAGTGCCGAAGTGCCTGCGGAACTCCGCAACACTCAGCACGTCCTTATAAGGGTCAATTCCGCTGTCGTCCAGCGCGTCGATATCCACAAGATGGTTGCCCACCTCGTCGGAGGGATAGCCCAGCTGCACTACTACCTTCCTGGCTCCCCGGGCGATGCCCCGGAGGCAAATGGCGAACCTGTTGCGGCTGAGTATGGGGAATACCAGGCCTATGGTATTGCCGCCAAGCTTGCGGCGGACGTCCTCGGCGATGGCGTCGACTGTGGCATAGTTGCCTGCGGCGCGGGCAACGACGGCTTCGGTCACGGCTACCACGTCACGGTCCCTGAGGGTAAAGCCCTGCTCCTTTGAGGCGCTGAGCACGCAGTCGCATACGATGGATACGATATCATCGCCCTCCCGAATAATGGGGGCCTTGATGCCGCGGGAAATAGTTGCCATATGTAAATCCTCCTGAAAAATTATTTTAAAGCGCAAAAGCATCATTATAATAGCATAACTCATTTGCGGTGTGAAATACGGTTTGGTTAGATACATATAAGCGCTGCTTTTGACAAACTGAATAAGCATAACCAAAATTAAGTATAAATATCATCATTTTTGTAAACAAATACAGACAAGGCAAGCCTTTCCGTTGAAAATACGGGCCGGAGCATTTAAAATAAAACCTATATAAAGCGATTGAGGAGACGCAATGTCAGATATAATACGGCGGATACAGAAAAAGCTCAGGCGGGTCAGGCATAGCAAAACAAAAATAATGAATGGCAAAGGCAACGCCAGAAAGCTGATAACGCCCAATAAAAAACCCAAGGGGCCGACCCTGTGGGACAGGCTGCTTGCGGCCGCGCCGAGGGCAAAGGTGATGATTATGAGCGGTACGGCGCTCCTTCTTGCGGGCGCTACCATAGGAACGACGTTTGCCATACGAGGCTGCTCAAGCGAGGATAAGGCAAGGATGGCCTATGCCGTAGAGGAGGCCGAAAGCGGCATAACCAGCATATTGCACGTGGAGCCTACCCCAACCCCATCTCCCACGCCTGAGCCGTCGCCCACGCCCGAGCCCATACTGCACAGAGGCATAACCAGCGAGCGGGTGATACCGCTTCAGGAGCGGCTGATGGAGCTGGGCTATATGGATTCGGATACCCCGACGGACTTTTTCGGCCCCGCCACGGAGCACGGCGTGGAGCTGTTCCAGCGGCAGGTGAGCTTCACCGAGGCCCTTGGTATAAAGCTGGATATGGACGGCTGGGCGGGAGAACAGACGCTGTCGATACTCATGAGCGACAGCGCGCCCAAGTATTGCGTAAAGGAAGGCATGGAGGGCGAGGACGTATCCCAGATGCAGAAGCAGCTGGTGGATATGGGCTACATGAGAAAGACTACCGGCTACTACGGCGACGAGACAAAGGCCGCCATGAAGGACTTCCAGAGCAGAAACGGGCTCAGCGCGGACGGCCTGGCGGGGGAAAAGACCTATGATATGCTTTATTCTCCCAAGGCCAAGGAAAGCCCCAAAAAGGCGGCGCAGAAGAAGACCAAGGCCAACATAAGCAAGATGATAGAGGTAGCAAGGAGCAAGCTGGGCTGCAAGTACATACTGGGCAACACCGGCCCCAAGAGCTTCGATTGCAGCGGACTGGTATACTACTGCCTAAAGCAGGCGGGAAGCAACAGACGAAGGCTTACCGCCGCGGGCTATTCGCAGGTTGACGACTGGGAGAAGATAAGCGATATAAACAAGCTCAAAAAGGGCGATCTCATCTGCTTCTACAGCGACAATTACTCCAAGATAGGCCACATAGGGATAGTGATATCCTCCAGCATGATGATAGACGCCTCCAGCTCCAACGGCAAGGTGGTGCGCCGGGAGTACAAGACCACATACTGGAAGAAGCATTTCTACTGCGGCAGGAGGCCGTGGTAAAGGTCGAAGAAGTGGCTTACGCCACTTCTTCGAGTTTTTTCGGGTTTTGCCTCTCGCGTTCCGCTTCCGGGCGGCAAAACCCGCAGAGTGCGAAAACCTCCGGTTTTCATCCGTTTTGACGCACATGTCGTCAAAGCCGGAATAAACTTAAGGGGCTGCGGCCCCTTAACAACCCCTGAGCTTTACGGCAATAATAAAATGAACGGCGCAGCCGTTCATTTTGTGCTGTTATTTACTTTTCTTCCTGCCCGTCCCTGAATACTATGCCGTTTCCGTCGGCCTTTTCGATTATGGCGAGGGAATAAAGGGGTATGCCCGCGTCGCGCAGCTTTTTGCCGCCGGGCTGGAAGCCCTTTTCGACTGCTACGCCCATGCCTACCAGCTCGGCACCGGCGCTGCTGACTATTTCGCACAGGCCGCGGAGGGCTTCGCCGTTGGCGAGAAAATCGTCGATTATCAGCACCTTGTCCGTGGGCTTGAGCCACTCGGCGGAAACCATAAGAGTGACCTTCTTTTTGTATGTATAGGAGTAAATGTCGCTTTTGATTATGCCGCCCTCAATGTTGTCGCTCTTGGCCTTTTTCGCGTAAATAAGGGGCAGCCCGTAGCGATAGGCGCACATGGTGGCAAGAGCTATGCCGCTCGCCTCGGCCGTCAACACCACGGTGGCCTTTGATACGTCGAAATGCTTTTCAAATTCCTCCGCCATGGCAGCCATGAGCTTTGTATCCACCCGGTGGTTTAAAAAGCCGTCCACCTTGATGATGTTCCCGGGCAGCACCTTGCCTTCCCTGCGTATTCGTTCCTTGAGAAGATCCATCCCTTTTACCTATCCTCCGCATAAAAAAATATAAAAATATATAATTACGGCCGTATTATTACGGTCGCATATTATCGAAATAAGCTTTTTTGAGATTTTGCTTAAAGGTATTATGACCTGTTTCGACAGCTTATTCAAGCCCCAGAATAATATATTTTTATTTGAACGAAAAACTGAAAAACAGTTAGGCAAAAGCCGCGCTTTATTCTATAATAATAGGGGAGAAAAGAGAAGGAGCACGGCAATGGAAAACCTGCACAAAGGCCACCGGGAAAGGCTGAGGCAAAGTTACATAGAAAACGGCCCGGACGGCATGCACGAGCATCAGCTGCTGGAGCTTTTGCTTACGTACGCCATTCCCCGGCGGGATACCAACCCAATCGCCCACAGGCTGCTGGATAAGAGCACATTTGGATCGCTTTGGGAGGTGCTCAACGCCGGCCCGAAAGAGCTTATGGCCGTGGAGGGCATAGGCGAAAGCGCCGCCGTGCTGCTGTCGCTGGTAGGGGCTATGGGCAGGCGGGCAAAGGCCAAGGGCATGGCGGCCCAAAAGAAAAGGCTCAACACGCCGGATGCCGCCATGCGCTACTGCAAAAGCCTGCCTTTCAACGATACCAACGAAAGCATGTATATGGTGTGCCTCGATAAAAACTACAGGATACTGCATACTCAGCTTCTCGGTACAGGCACTCCGGGCGAAGTGACGGTATATCCGAGGGTCGTGGTGGAATGCGCCGTAAGGTACGGAGCACAGAACATCATAATATGCCACAACCACCCTTCGGGGGATCTGCGCCCTTCGGTGGACGACTGCGAGACTACGGCAAAGATAATAAACGCCGTCTCCGCCATAGGCATAGGCTTCAGCGACCATGTGATAGTGGGAGGAGACAACGCCTTCAGCATGTTCCGCGAATCCGGCCTGAACGTAAAGGCAGAAGAATCTACCGCCCGGGCGGCGGAAGGAAAGGAATAGGTTTTATGGATTACAGAGAGAATTATAAGCTCTGGCTCGAAGAAAAGAGCCTCGACCCGAAGCTCCGCGCCGAGCTTGAGGCCATAGCGGACGACCCCAGGGAGCAGGAGGAAAGGTTTTACACGGAGCTGGAATTCGGCACGGCGGGCCTTCGGGGGATAATAGGCGCGGGCACCAACCGCATGAACATTTACGTCGTAAGGCGCGCCACACAGGGCCTTGCGGACTACCTTAAGACCTTCCCCGGCGGGCCGGAGAGGGGCGTGGCCATAGCCTATGATTCAAGGCATATGTCCGACGTATTTGCAAAGGAGACGGCGCTGGTGCTTGCCAAAAACGGCATAAAGGCATATCTCTACAGCACGCTGCACTCTGTACCCCAGCTTTCCTTTACCGTACTGCACCTTAACTGCATGGCGGGCGTAGTAATAACCGCCAGCCATAACCCTCCGGAGTATAACGGCTATAAGGTATACTGGCAGCACGGCGGGCAGGCCGGCCCGGAGCAGGCCTCGGAGATATTGGGATATATCCGCAAGGCGGATTACTTTAAGGTAAAGCCCATGGAGGAAGGGGCGGCGCTGGAAAGCGGCCTTCTCAATATGATAGGGGAAGAGGTGGACGAGGCCTACTATACGGATACCATGTCGCTGTGCCTCAACCCGGAGCTGACGGAGCGGAACGGCGCCGATACGAGGATAGTCTACACACCCCTCCACGGCTCCGGCAACGTGCCGGTGCGGGAGATACTCAGGCGCATCGGCATTAAAAATATATTGGTGGTAAAGGAGCAGGAGGAGCCGGACGGCAGCTTCCCGACGGTGAAGGCCCCCAATCCCGAGGATCCCAACGCCTTCACGCTGGCCTTTGACCTGGCTAATAAGACGGGGGCGGACCTCATACTCGCCACCGACCCGGATTCCGACAGGCTGGGTGCGGCGGTGCGCGGGCGGGACGGCAGGTTCCAGGTGCTTACAGGCAACCAGATAGGCAGCATACTGATACATTATATACTTTCTACCCGCAATGAACATGGGACTCTGCCCGGAAACGGCCTCGTGGTGCGGTCGATTGTCAGCACCCGCATGGCGGACGCCATATGCGCTTATTACGGCGTTGAGCTTCGGGAGGTGCTCACGGGCTTCAGGTTCATATCGGAGCAGATAGCAGAGAGCCTCGAAACAAAGGAGCATACCTTCCTTTTCGGCTTTGAGGAGAGCTACGGCTTCCTCTCCGGCTGCTTCTCGCGGGATAAGGACGCAATATGCGCGGCCATGCTGCTTGCGGAGGCTGCGACGGTGTACGATTTTCAGTGCGAGAGCCTTTACGATGTGCTTCAGGAGATATATGAAAAATACGGCTTCTACGGCGAGGCGGTGAAGTCCTATACCCTAAAGGGCAAGGAGGGCCTTGAAAAGATCGCGGGCGCGATGCGGGCGCTCAGGGCGGATAAAATAGCCCAGTTCGGCGGGGTAAGGGTAGTGAAGTCCGAGGACATACAGACCGGAACTATAACATATCCCGATGGCCGGGAGGAGAAGTGCCCATTGCCAAAGTCCAATGTACTGCGCTATTTCACCGAAGGGGACGGCTGGCTGTGCGTGCGCCCCTCCGGCACCGAGCCCAAGCTGAAGCTGTACATTGGCGCCAAAGGCAGCAGCGAGGCCGAGCTCAAGGCGGAGCTTAGCCGGCTGATGACAGCGGCAGACGGAATGATATCCGAGCTGCTGAAGTAAAACAGTATAGCCTGTTACGAACTTCTTATATCCATAAAAGCCCGATAAAGCCTGTGCTTTATCGGGCTTTAAAAAATTCTTTAAACTTTTTTTATAAAAAGCGTTGACAAAGGGGGAAAGGTTTGTTAAGATATACAAGCTGTCGCGTGAGACAAAAAGCCACGGCGGCAAGCGCACCTTGAAAACTATATAGTGCAAGAGACGAAGAAAACGCGATTTTTTTGAAGAAGCGACCGAGCGATAGCGATATCGCAGGGTCGAAGATGAGAGATCATCAAGGCCAGAATTCAAGATAGTAAATGAGGTCACGGAAGTGACATCAGGATTTAAACTCAAGAGTTTGATCCTGGCTCAGGACGAACGCTGGCGGCGTGCCTAACACATGCAAG